>OHIU01000054.1_pt1 | contig 83065 bp, 83 predicted proteins | sample 1568281 | NCBI WGS metagenome assembly OHIU01 (sample SAMEA3879543, study PRJEB24766) | human gut metagenome | biome: human-associated habitat; feature: feces | place: USA | collected 1985/1987 | reverse complement strand
GCACCCAAAACCTGAACAAGAATTATCTTCTTCCGGGTATCCTTGTACCATTTGGAAAATAGGTTATAAGGAACTTGGTTGGACATACAAAATTTCTCAATAGGGCCCTTCAACCGCTGCTCCATCGGCATCTGCTATGAAGGCGGACTGGACGCGGACGGGCATCCTGCCGACACACGCACTCCGGAACAGCGGCAACAGCTGGAGGCGCTCATCCTGAAGCTGCTGAAGCTTTTTCCGCAGGCGCAGGTCAGGGGGCATCGGGACATGCCCGGAAGTGTGCCCAAAGCCTGTCCCTGCTTCGACTGTCAATCCTCGCCCGGAGCAATGCGGTGAAAACGGAAGCGGCGTGCAAGTCGCTTCCTGTCAGGTCGTACATCCCTGCCTTCAGCAGGGATGCGGCCTTTTTCTGCACTGCTCTGCCATACATGCCCGCCAAAGAGGGAAGGTTCAGCTGGAAGGCGATGCCTGCTTCCTTCAGCGCCCGGTAGTCCGGCCCATCCATATACTGGTAGCGTTCGGGGTGCGCCAGCAGCGGATAATAGCCTTTCGACAGGATGCGCTTCAACAGGGAAAGCAGCCCCATAGGCGGATTGAAACAAGAGGTTTCCACCAACAGGCAGTCGCCCTTCTCTCCGATAGGAAGCAGGTCATCCGCTTCCAGCCGTTCCTCAAACAGTGTATCCAGCATATTCTCGGCAGCCAGATGCAGTTTCACCGTCCCCTGATAGACCGTACGCAGCTCGGCGAAACGCTCCCGCAGACGCGCCGTCGTATTGGGGATGTCTTCCATGACGTGCGGCGTGAGCCACACGGATTCCACTCCGCATTCTTCGTACAGGCGCAGAGCCTCCAGCGATTCGTCCATCGTCCGCACACCGTCGTCCACCCCCGGCAGAATATGGCAGTGCCAGTCGGTGAATCCGCGGAAAATGCCGCTCTCCTCCAGCGTACTATGTCTTCTGAACGGCCACACAGGGAAATATCTTTTTAATTTGAACCATAGTGATATCCGTAACCGTAATGATACCCATACCGGTAGCCATAGCTGTAACCGTAGCGGCCTCCCCCTCCGATGGTGGCGTTCAGGATCATCGACATGTTCTTGTATTTCTTCTCGCTGTAGATATTCTCCAGCTCAGCCAGCATACTCCGCTCCAGCAGTCCGGCACGCACCACAAAGACGGTTCGGTCCGCCAACTGTTCGATGATCTGCGTGTCGGCCACCAATTCTACGGGCGGACAGTCAATCAACACATAGTCATATTGCGTCCTCACGGTGTCTATCACCTGCCTCAGGCGTTCGTCAAACAGCAGTTCGGTAGGGTTCGGAGGAATGGTGCCCACAGGCAGCACGTCCGGAAGCTTCCGTTCCGGGTCTTTCACAATGATGTTGTCCAGATGCGCCACCCGTCCGTTCAGATAATCGCTCAGCCCCACTTTGGGGGAGCCGATGTAGGCGGAAGCGGAAGCGTGCCGCAAGTCACCGTCCACCACCAGCACCTTCTTTCCCTTGATGGCAAGGCTGACGGATATGTTCATGGCCAGGAAGGACTTGCCGCTTCCCGGATTGAACGAGGTGAAGACAATGACGTTGGACCGGCCGCCCTTGTCCGTCATGAACTCCAGGTTGGTGCGCAGCACACGGAACGCCTCGTTGATGATGTCCCGGCTGCCCTCCTTCACGACAATCGTGTTCGTTTCGGGCGCTTTCCCGAACCATTTCTTTTGCCTGCGGACAAAAAGCGGTATCTCGCCGATGAACGGCACGGTCACCCCTTCCAAATCCTTGCGCCCGCGCACCTTGGTGTTCATGTTCTCCTTCATGAAGATAAGCACCGCCGGAAGCAGCAGGCCGACGGCGAACGCCGCCAGCAGGATGTTGAACTTGCGGGGGGCGGTGGGCAGCAGGCTGCCGCGCGGAGCGGTGATGATGCGGGTATTGTAGGCGGTGAACGCCTGCGAAAGTTCGTTCTCCTCCCGCTTCTGCAACAGGTAGAGGTAGAGTTGCTCTTTCACCTTCTGCTGCCGCTCCACGGAGAGCAGGTAGCGGGCCTGGTCGGGATTGGACGCCAGCTGCCCCGTAGTGGCGGCTTCCCGGCGGCGGACGCTCTGTAACTGCGTGTCCAGCGAGACAATCAGATTGTCCACCGACTGCACGACGGTGTGGTGCAGGTTGCGCAAGGAAGCGGTGAGATCCACTACCAGAGGATTCTTCTCGCTGCTGTTCGCCGCCAGGCGGTTGCGCTCCAGCACCTGGGCGTTATACTCCCCTATCAAGCTCTCGATATGGCTGTTGCCGATGTCCGAATTGGCGGGCAACAGTTGGGTCAGACCCTTGCCGTTCAGCTCGCCGCGGATGTAACGGGCGGTGGAGAGCTGGTTGTTCAGCGCCAGCAGTTCTTTCTTGTTCTCGGCCGACTGCATCAGGTAGAGGCTGGAAGCCGCCTGCACGTCGGGCAGCAGATGCTCGCTCTTGTAGCCTGCGATGTTCGCGTCCACGTGTCCCAGTTCGTTCTCTATCACGCCCAGACGGTCGCCGATGAACTGCGAGGTGCTGACGGCAATCTGGTTCTTGTCCCTGATCCAATATTCATTATATACCTCTATCAAGGTATTCAGGATATCCTCCGCCTTCCGGACGGAGGAGTCATCTATGCTGAGGTTGATGATGGTGGCGTCCTCGTTGCCCAGTTCGGCGCGCAAGGCTCCGGTGTAATAATCGGTGACCGCCTGCACGCTCTGCTTGCCGTAGTGTATGGACGTGCCCATAAAGTCGTCCGTGGCGTAGGGCGTGGCGTCGATGAGCAACGTGCCCGCCGAGGTGCGCAGGGTGTCGCCCGTTTTGCCCGAAAAGGTCTCGCCCGTCTCCTCGCCTTCCACTTTAAAACCGGACAGCAGGAAATCGTTCCTTGAAGTCAGTTCAAGATCGAAGGCAACGGGACGTTCTGCCTTGCCGCAAAAGCGGACTGCCACCGGAGCGGAACGGTACAATTCCACCCTCCTCAGTCCGCGGCGCACGGTATAGGTCTCGTCCAGCCCCAGCCGCTTCACCACCTCGGTCATCAGCGTGGGCGAGGCAAGCGTCAGCAGTTCGTTGTTGATGTTGGTGTTGGACTTGAACAGCCCGAAGTCCGCGAACTCGCCCATGCTTCCGGAAGTGGCTCCTCCCTTGGAGTCTTCCTTCACCAGGATGGCAGCGTGGCGGGTATAAATGGCGGGAGTTCTGAGCAAGTAGAGCGCCGCCACGGACAAGGCGACAGCCAGGGAGAGGGCAAACCAGCGCCACCGGGGCACGAACATGCCCCAAAGGTCTTGTATGCGTATGAAGTCGTCGGCAGGCTTGCCCACGGCATTTTTATTTTCAATCATAGTAACAGTTGAAGAAATAGTAACAGTTGAATAATAAGAGGGTAAATAATCTAAAGGTGTGCGGGCGCTCTACTTGAACAGCAGTACGCCCAGCGACGAGATGAACGATCCGATGCTAATCCACAAAGAAACGGACTTCACGCTGTTTTCGTTGATGGTGGACTGGCCGGCGCGCACCTTGTTGGGCTGCACATACACCACGTCGTTCTGCTTGAGGTTATAGACGGGCGAACGGAAGAACTCGCGCGAGCGGATGTCCACCCGGTACGTGACACGCTCCCCGTTCTCCTCGCGGATCACGTAGATGGCGTCCCGCTTGCCGTAGATGGTGAGGTCTCCCGCCATGCTGAGGGCTTCAAGCAGGGAAATACGATCTTTGGTGATGTCGTACTTGCCCGGTGACTTCACTTCGCCCAGCACGGAAAAGTAAAGGTTCATGAACTCCACCGTAACCACGGGATCGTTCACCAGATGTTCCTCCGTCAGCCGCCGCTTTATCATCCCGGCTATCCCGCTTCTGGTCATGCCCGCCACGACGAGCCTCCCCAGTACGGGGAAGTCGATGGCGCCCTGCTCGTCCAGCGTGTAGCCGGACACCTCGCCGCTGTAACTGCCGCTCAGCAGCGCACCGGCACCCGCCCTGTACTGCACGCGGGGCAAGTTGAACAGTGCCGCCAGCTGCGGATCCTTGCTGGACACCAGGATGGAAATCTGATCCTTGGGCTGCACGCTGATGTCCCGCACGGCTTCCATGGATTCGGGACGGTTGACCTCCACGTCCTGGAAATAAACTATCTTCTTCGAGGTGCCGCACGAAGCGAGCAGCATGCCCAGGAAGAACAGGCATAGAAAAAGCTTCTTCATATTCAGTCTTTAATGTGATTTTTACGGTTGTTTTTCAGTATCTTGCCGGTAATGCAGAAGTGCATCACCGTCCATGCCGCCACGTCCAGCAGAAACAGCACGGTGACGGAAAGGTAATGGATGGCGCATACGTTGAGCACCGTAAAGCCTACGGCAATGCCCACAATGCAGAGCATGGCACGGTGTTGCGGCATGCCCAGCGCCATGAACTTATGGTGGATATGGTTCTTGTCGGGCGCAAACAGCGGCTTGCGGCTGCGCATGCGGTGAAGCACCACCCGCACCACGTCCAGCATGGGCACCATGAGGAAAGAGAACGCCACCACGATGCTGCCGGGAAGCAGTCGCTCCTTGACGGGATCGAACATGCTGAGCCGGATAGCCATCACCGCCAGCAGCATGCCGATGGTCAGCGAGCCGGTGTCGCCCATAAACAGCTTGCGCCCGCGGCGCGTCTGTCCGAACACGTTGTAGTAGAAGAACGGCACCAGCACTCCCAAAGAGGCAAACGCCAGCAACGCGTACATCCACCGGTGCAGGTACGCGAACAGGCAGCCGAATGCCAGGAACGCTATCATGCCCAGCCCCGACGCCAGCCCGTCGATGCCGTCTATCAGGTTCACCGCGTTCAGGATATAGACGATGATGAGCACCGTGAACGGTATTCCCACATAGCCGGGAATCTCATGGATGCCGAACAGTCCGTAAAGGTTGTTGAAGTAGCATCCGGCAAAGGCCATCAGAAGCCCGCAAAGCGTCTGCACCACGAACTTGGAACGGTAGCGCACGCCTACCAGATCGTCCATCACCCCCATCAGATAGAGGATGAAAAGAGCGCTGCACAGGGCGAGGAAACGGATGGTCAGCTCCCCGCCGAACAAGTCGTCGTCCAGGCAAAGGCTGTGGAAGACGATGGTGAGCGATACCGCCACGATGATGCAAGGAAAGAAAGCGACTCCGCCCAGACGGGGAATGCACTCCGTATGTATTTTCCGTGAGTTCATCGGGTCAAACAGTCGCAGTTTGAACGCCACCAGCGATATCCGGGGAATCACCATGGCACTGAACAGGCATCCTGCAAGGAATGCCACTCCCAGTTCAAGATTGTATATCATGTTATCGGGTATGTTTTTTTTAGTCTGTTTCGATATTCCGGAGAAAACATTGGGGAATGTAGGCGGTGGCTACGGCGCATACGCCTTCTATCGCCACAATCAGCCGGCGGTTGCCCTTAATGCGGTGTATGTAACCCTCCGCTCCCTTGAACGGCCCGTCGATAACACTGACGTGCTGACCTATGCGATAGTCCCTGGGACTGTCGCACAAGTACTCAAGCCCCTGCTCACCGGAAGTGGCTACCAGCATGAACAGGTTCATCTCCCGTTCGGGAATGGCGAACGGCAGTTTCTGCCAGCCTACAAGCCGGGTGTACAGAATGACGCGTTCGAGCAGACATTGCTGTTGGTGCAGTGCTTGCTGTTCGGTAGAACGGAAAAACAAAAGGGAGGCGATTACCGGCTTGCATATGCTTTTCTTCACTTCCCCACGCTCCACGATAACCGTTTCGCAGGGAATGAAGGTCTCTATACCGTCTTTCTTCAACAGCTCCTCTATCTCGAAGACTTTGTTATAGAAAACCTTAAAAGCATACCAATGCAAAGTTGGTACGTTATAATCCATGAAGTTGATGCTTGCCCAAAGGGCATACCTCTCATTCCTGCACATGCGAATCTTTTCCGGATTCACTGTACAGCATGCAAGGTTAATTCGTCTGTTTGTTTGCTTATTTACGAAATGTAGAGTTTTTCCTGACCCCAAGAAAAAACATCTATAACCCCTATATCTGTATCGCACCTACTTAGGAGGCAATACAAATACGGCACAAAGATACACCAAATAACGAAAATAATACAATTTAATACTATTTATTTACCTAATTAAGTAAATGTAAAAATGCAAAACATTGGTTATTGGGAGAATACAATGCAAGAAATCGTGGACTACCTATATATAAAAATCAGGCCATGCGTCTTGAACGGACGCATGGCCTGATTTTTTATGTCTGAATATCATTATCTCAATCTATCCGCCGCTTTCACCATTAATTCATCCCGGTAAATGGCACGGAAAGCCAAGTAATTCAGGATAATTGACACAGCCGGCAAGCAAAGGGCCCACCCCAGCTTGAAAGTCATAGCTTCGAAATCACTTTTCAGCACGAACATGAACGCAGCAAAGGCGATATAATAGCCTATCAGCAAAATGCTGCTGAAAATTGTCATGCGTACCTGCAACATACGGTTACGGAACAAGAAAATAGTACAGAATGCAATAATCGCACTCAGCAGCAATATGCCGAATAGTCCCCATGTTGACTGGAAACTTCCGTCAGCCATGGATACCCCCAACGGCTTAAAAACATTTTCCGTGATTCCGTCCGCTCCGATGAACAACCCCACAGGCATGCACATAGCAACAACCAGCAGAACAGTCACCACCAATAAATAAACGGATTGAATACGTTGTATCATTACTGCAATTTCTCTTTTTCCTTAGCCGGGTTACGATAGTAAATCTTACCCTCAATATACTCCTGAGTGGCAATCAAAGTAGGTTTCGGCAATTTTTCATAATAGCGGGAAATCTCTATTTGCTCCCGGTTCTCGAACACTTCTTCCAAGTTGTCATTGTAAGAGGCAAACTCGGCCAGTTTCTTGGAAAGGTCATTCTTTATCTCAACGCTGATCTGGTTGGCACGCTTTCCAATGATAGCCACGCTTTCATACACATTACCGGTATCCTCACACAACTCCATCATATCACGGGTCACCGTAGTGGCAGGAGCATTTGTCTTTCTGTAATCCATAAATTTTCTATCTAAATTTAATTCTCTATATCGATATAAATTCTCTTTAAAACTTTAGTCTTTCAGAATCTTCTGCGATTCCTTAAAAATACGTTCGGCTTCTTTGCTATACTTGCTTTCAGGGAATTCGTTCTTGAAAGCGTAGTATTCATCTACAGCTTCACGGTAGCGTTCCGGCTTCTTTTCTTCCACACTATATACGGCCAATTCATATTTGGCACGCAAAACCAAGATGGAAAGGTCTTCACGCAAATTGGTATAAGGGTAGTCTTTCAGAGCATTCTGGGCTGTAATGACACAAGCCTGATAGTTGTTGCCCAAGTAATTTCCTAAATTATAATACAATTTGGCTGAAAGATATTCCTTCATCACCAGTTTGTCCTGCAATGCAAAAATCATGTTCTGGGCTTCCTCTTTCTTGGCGCTCTGCGGGAAGTACTCCATAAACATCTGCAACTGCTGGATAGCACTATAAGTGCCCGACTGGTCAAGACGTGGTTCCGGAGTATCCAGATACAAAGCTTTTCCGGCATGGAAACGTGCCAGTTCGGTAAACGTGCCACGGGGATAAACATTGTAATATTGGATAAATGTCTGCGCTGCAGTTTGATAGTCTTTCTGGTTGTAGTAACTCATACCCAGCATATAGAGGGACTCTTCAGCCTTATCAGTACCTTTGAGAATGGCAATCAGTTCATTAAGCAAAGTTGCAGCACGATTGTACTGTCCTTTTGCAAAGTACGTCTTGGCCGCTTCATACTTGTATTCGTAATCCGTGCTTTTCAGCAACTTGTTATATTCTCCACACGAGGAGAGCAGCATTGCCGCAAGCAGAGTTATTAAGATGTTTTTCTTCATTACTTTTGTTCAAATAATGTGCAAAGATAGAGGTTCGTATCGAATAAAGCAACGATACGAACCTTAATTTTTCAAAAAGCAGACGAACTGAGGCTTATTATCGACAAACCGGTCAAAGTTTGTACAAATCACTTGCAGCCAGCAAATCCACTTTCTTTTCCGTCAATACACGGATGCAATTTTCCATATCATTGGGACGGATAATGACATTGGCCGTCTCGCCGTTGGCAAAAGAATACATATATTCAATAAACACCCCCTCATCCGAAAGGAAACGGAGCACCTTTGCCAATGAACCGGGAATATTGGGACAGCTGATTCCCACCACATCGGTCACATTTACGGCAAAATGATTATCTTTCAGGGCCTTATAAGCTTTATCAGGTTCAGAAACAATACCACGGAGAATACCGAAATCAGCATTCTCGGCAATACAGAGAGCAGAAAGGTTGACCCCTTCTTTCGCAAGCACTTCGGTCACTTCCGTGAGGCGGCCCGACTTGTTCTCTAAAAAAATGGAAAGTTGTTTTGCTACCATAGTTATATAAATTCTAAATTATTAAATCTTCCGGTTATCGATCACACGTTTAGCCTTACCTACGCTTCGCTCAATGCTGCGCGGCTCCACAAGCCGGACATCTACACCCAGGCCGAGCACGCTCTGCAAACGGGCTACAAGCTTCTTCTTCAAAGCCAGCATCTTGTTGATTTCATCGGAATAGTATTCCGGACGGACTTCAACCTGCAGTTCCATCGTATCGGTATTGTTCTTGCGGTCAACGATGAGGAGATAGTGGGGTTCAAATTCCGGCATTTCAAGAATGACAGACTCTATCTGGGTCGGGAATACATTCACCCCACGGATGATAAGCATGTCGTCGCTACGGCCCAAGATACGGTCCATGCGGACCAGCGTACGTCCACAAGGACATTTATCATAATGCAAGGCGGTAAGGTCCTTGGTACGGTAACGCAGCAAGGGCATGCCTTCTTTCGTCAAGTGGGTAAAGACAAGCTCTCCCGTTTCACCGGGAGCTACAGGCTCCAATGTTTTCGGATCCACAATTTCAGGGAAATAATGGTCTTCATTGAGGTGCGTACCATGCTGGCATTCACACTCATATCCCACACCGGGACCGGCAATCTCACTCAACCCGTAAATATCGTATGCCTTGATACCCAACTTGGTCTCGATATCCCGGCGCATATTTTCCGTCCACGGCTCGGCACCGAAAGCACCGGCTTTCAACCTGAACTCCTCACGGGGATAACCGGAATCCTTAATCGCATCTGCCAGATAGAGAGCGTACGAAGGCGTGCAACAAAGTACCGTAGAGCCAAAATCATGCATCAATGTTATCTGTTTCTCCGTGTTGCCGCTGGACATCGGAATTACGGAAGCGCCTATATTCTCGGCTCCCGCATGGGCTCCCAAGCCACCGGTAAAAAGCCCGTAGCCGTATGATATCTGGAAAATGTCCGAACGTCCGGCACCGTATGCGGTAAAAGCACGCGACAAGCACTCTGCCCAAACAGAAAGATCCTTACGTGTGTAACCCACGACAGTCGGTTTTCCCGTAGTACCCGAAGATGCATGAATACGCACTATCTGGCTCATGGGAACGGCACAAAGCCCGAAAGGGTAGTTATCCCGGAGATCATATTTTGTCGTAAAGGGAAGTTTTACAATGTCGTCTATACTGTTGATATCATCGGGCGTAATACCCAGTTCCTGCATTTTTTTACGGTAGAAAGGGGTATCGTGATATACACGCTCCACAGTCTTTTTAAGACGAATGCCCTGAATTTTACGAAGGCTTTCGCGATCCATGCATTCGATGCTTTCATTCCAAATCATGTTCTTCGTTGTATTATTTATTAATGGTTATTACCTATCTTTGCAAAAAGCGAAGATAAGCTGCACCTCGGCATAAAAAAGGAACAAGTTCATTTTATTCTGCTCTCGGTTTGCATTATCTTTGCTGCAAAGTAAAGAAATAATTTTGTTTATCTCAAAGATTTTACCGAATATTGCCGACCGTAAGAAGAGAAAATGAACAAATTTGAATTAACATCCGCCTATAAGCCTACGGGCGACCAACCGGAGGCTATCGCACAGCTCACAGAAGGCATTCGTGAAGGACTTCCCGCACAGACCCTGCTCGGTGTCACCGGTTCCGGAAAAACCTTTACTATCGCCAATGTCATTGCCAACATCAACAAACCTACCCTGATATTGAGCCATAACAAAACATTGGCCGCCCAGCTATACAGTGAGTTCAAAGGTTTCTTTCCCAACAATGCCGTAGAATACTATGTATCCTATTATGATTATTACCAGCCCGAAGCCTACCTGCCGTCTTCGGATACCTATATAGAGAAAGATCTCGCCATCAATGACGAAATAGACAAACTGCGCCTGGCAGCCACCTCCTCCCTACTCTCCGGCAGGAAAGACGTCGTGGTGGTTTCCTCCGTATCGTGCATCTATGGCATGGGCAATCCGTCGGACTTCTACAACAATGTCATCGAAGTGCAGCAGGGAAAGAACTTCAGCCGTAACGTTTTCCTGCGCCGGCTGGTAGATAGCCTTTACGTCCGCAACGACATCGACCTCAACCGCGGGAATTTCCGCGTCAAAGGCGATACGGTCGATATCTACCTGGCGTATGCAGACAACCTGCTCCGCATCGTTTTCTGGGGAGACGAGATAGACAGCATAGAGGAAGTGGATCCGGTCAGCGGTGTAACCATTGCCAAGTTCGACAGCTACAAGATTTACCCTGCCAATCTTTTCATGACTACCAAGGAAGCCACCCTGCGTGCCATCCATGAAATAGAAGACGACTTGCACAAACAGGTACAATGGTTTGAAAATGAAGGCCGTCCACTGGAGGCCAAGCGCTTGCAGGAACGGGTGACCTACGACATGGAAATGATACGCGAATTAGGCCACTGCTCCGGCATTGAGAACTATTCGCGCTATTTTGACGGTCGTGCAGCCGGTAGCCGTCCTTATTGTCTGTTGGATTTCTTCCCTGATGATTTTCTGATTGTAATTGACGAAAGCCATGTCAGTGTCCCGCAGATACGTGCCATGTATGGCGGTGACCGTGCCCGTAAGGTCAACCTTGTGGAATATGGTTTCCGTCTGCCTGCCGCTATGGACAACCGTCCGTTGAAGTTCGAGGAGTTCGAGGAAATGGCCAAACAAGTGATTTATGTCAGCGCCACTCCGGCAGATTATGAATTAATACAGTCCGAAGGAATCGTCGTCGAACAGGTCATCCGGCCTACCGGGCTGCTCGACCCCATCATCGAAGTCCGTCCAAGCCACAACCAGATAGACGATTTAATGGAAGAAATCCAGGTACGTATTGAAAAGAACGAACGTACTCTTGTCACTACCCTTACCAAACGTATGGCAGAGGAGCTTACGGAATACCTGTTGAACAATAATGTAAAATGTAACTATATCCACAGCGACGTCGATACTCTGGAACGTGTCAAGATCATGAGTGATCTCCGCGAAGGCGAGTACGACGTGCTTGTCGGGGTCAACCTGTTGCGTGAAGGACTCGATCTGCCGGAAGTTTCTCTTGTCGCCATTCTTGATGCGGACAAAGAGGGATTCCTCCGTTCCCACCGTTCACTGACACAGACTGCCGGACGTGCCGCCCGTAATGTAAACGGTATGGTCATCATGTATGCTGACAGAATCACGGAAAGCATGCAGCTTACCATTGACGAGACCAATCGCCGGCGCGAGAAGCAGCTTAAGTATAACGAGGAGCACGGCATCACCCCCCAACAAATCAAGAAAGCGAAGAATCTCAATGTATTTGCCACCGGGGATGCATCTGCCGACGCCATGGGCAGCAAAGACAAAGCCTCAATCGCACCACGTCCTTACATCGAGCAAGAAACGGCATCCTCCGTTGCCGCCGACCCGATTGTACAGTACATGAGCCGTGCACAATTAGAAAAGAGTATCGAGCGTACCCGAAAATTGATGCAGGAAGCAGCCAAGAAACTCGATTTTATTGAGGCCGCCCAATATCGTGACGAAGTTCTGAAAATGGAAGAGTTACTGAAAGAAAAAAGCCGCTGACGGATTTCTCCGAAAGCGGCTTACATGCTACATTCAATGATTGCTGTATGGGGTTATCTTGTAATGTAGCGGTTTGGTCAAAGGTTCATTGCTTGTCCGCTAATCACCCCAACCACGGCACTTGCCACAGCAATCACAATTTTCAAAATCAAATTCCACGTTTTCTTCATAAAGCAATAATAAAGTTTTTAGATGTTACATAATGGCGTGACCTCCGTCCCCACTCTTTCGAAAAGGGATTAGGGGTCAGGCTTTATCCCAACGGATTCTCGTTTTCATCCCCGTCAGAACCACCACCGGAATTGTCGCCGGATCCTTCATCTGTAGTTGTCTTTCCTTTCAGATAGTCATCCAGACTTATCAAATCCAGTTTTTCACCGGCACGGGTAGCGGTCTTCGTTATCTTCAGTTCCTTATTGGCCTGAAAACAGATACGTACGCTTTCCACACTCTTGGCGGTAATATCTTTGGCCAAGTCCGCCCCTTTCGACTTAGCGGCCAGCATAAAGACACCCAGTCCGGAAATGTTTACGGTCTTTCCTTCCAACAGCTGTTCCTTCAGCTTCTCCACAAAGTTCTGCATGGTGCTCTTGATATCACCAATAGACAGAGAAGACGTATCCTGCATCTTTTGCGCGATAAATGCCAGATTCACACTTTGTCCCAATGTTACGATTTGAGGAAAGAATTTCTTCGGAGAGTTTTCTACCCGAGGGTCCGACGGCCTCTCTACCGTTCTGAAAATTACACTCATATTTTTTTTCTTTAGAGATTTAAATTCGTTTTTTAATTCACACGTTTCGTTGATCAACGATGCAAAGATGCGGACTTAAATCTGTATCACCAAAGAAAAAGAGAGGTTGAAAACTGTTTTTCTGAGAAAAGTTATAAACAAATACAAATCAACACATTAACGTAAACAGAATACTCTTTTACAGTATTGCTTTAGATATATATCGCATCTTTCAATGTATTTTGTTTAAAGATGTACTCTTAAAGCATTTCAGCATATCAATTATTTCTGTTGTACTTTTTACTTCACACTTTATTAGAATATCTTGATTTTGAAATATCCTAATAATCACATCTATCTATTTGCCATCCAAGCAAAAACAGATTCACAAAAGATAAGAGCCGTTAACGAATTTCTTCAAAAACGGCTCTTCAAATATCATTTTGTCCTATGAATATAATAAGGAATAAACAACCATTTTATAATCATACACAATCGTTTTTTCAGCGTATGATACTCCATATTGTCAAGAAGATGATTTTGAAGTATTCTTTTACCGACCGATGATTAATATACTTCATGTTATACCGTATCTTATCCGGCAAAATCTGTTCTATATACGCTTTATCTGCATCATCGGCCTGTCCAAGTATAGTATCCTCATCGACATACTCTATTGAAGCATAGTCTGTTATGCCGGGACGCACTGAAAGTACCTTACGCTGCTCATCCGTATATAAATCCACATACTTCCGTACTTCAGGACGAGGTCCCACCAAACTCATATCCCCTTTCAATACATTAAAAAGTTGGGGAAGCTCATCCAGTTTATATTTCCGGATAAAATAACCTATACGCGTTATGCGAGGGTCACGGCCTCCGATGGTAATCAACCCCTGCTTATCTGCACCGATTCGCATCGAACGGAACTTATAAACATAAAAATCCCTATCATTGAGACCTACCCGTAATTGTTTATAGAATCCACCGCCTTTACTTTCCAACCGGATAGCGAAATATAGAATGAAAAATGCAGGAGAAAGCAGGATTATGCCCAAAAGAGAAAAGATAAAATCAAAAAAACGAATCATCATTGGATATTTACTACTATTTTATATGCAGACTTTACAGCGTTGATAATGAAGTTCAATTTTTCTTCATCAAGCTGAGGATAAATAGGCAATGAAATTTCCCCTTTAAAATTCTTATATGCTTGAGGATAATTCTTCATATCATACCCCAAAGATTTGAAAAAAGAAAGCATCGGCATCGGAATGAAATGTACATTTACGGCAACTTCAAACTTTGCTATTTCATCAATCATACGATCACGCTGTTCTTCCGTAAAATCTTTAATCCTTAATGCATAAATATGATAAGAACTTTCCTTTTCACCATCTACTGATGGGGGGACAATGGCCCAATCACAATCAGCAAAAGCTTCAGAATAAGTATTGAATACCCTTTTACGTTCTTTAAGCAATTCCGGATATTCCCTTATCTGCGCCAACCCGATAGCGGCATTCACATCCGCCATATTGATCTTCATGCCTAAACCGACAATATCATAGCGCCAACCGCCAGCCTTCGATTTAGAAAAAGCATCTTTAGTCTGACAATTCAAGCTCATCATACGCAATTCTTTATACAACTCTGCATTGTCAAACGGAGCAGGCAGATTCAAGCAGATAGCTCCACCCTCTGCAGTCGTTACATTCTTGACTGCGTGAAGTGAAAAAATAGCAATATCCGTTTCACAACCAGTTCTTTGCTTCTTGTTGTAATATGCCCCCAATGAATGTGCGGCATCATTCATCACTAAAACACGCCCTAACCTCTCCTGCACCGGTGATGTTGCTTGAAACTGATTACGGATATCCGGTTCATTCACCAAGTCCATGATACACTCATAATCACAAGGGAATCCAGCTATATCAACAGGTATTATAGCTTTTGTCCTATAAGTAATAGCTTTACGAATGGCTTCTACAGAGATATTGAAATCTTTTCCCGAATCCACCATAACCGGTTTTGCACCGGCATGAAGCACCGCCAGAGCTGTAGCACTGTATGTATAAGCCGGCACTATCACTTCATCCTCAGGCTGAACACCCAGCCAACGGAGCATCATAATAGCTCCGGATGTCCATGAATTCACACACAGAACTTCCTTTGCATTGGAAAAAAGCTTTATTTCTTCTTCCAAGGCTTTTACTTTCGGACCGGAAGTAATCCAGCCGGAACGCAATGAATCAACCACCTCATTGATGACAGTGTCGTCAATGTAAGGAGGTGAAAATGGTATTTTCATGATTAATATATATTTAAAAGAAAAAAATTCTATTGAAGGGCGTTGTATAAAATCTCTATAGGATGATAAGCCTGCTTTCCTGTACCATCCTTTATTTGTTGCCTGCAACTTGTTCCGGGAGCAGATATACAGACCTCCTCTCCAGCTTCCCTAATTGCAGGAAACAATACCTGCTCCCCTATTTGCATAGATAAAGCATAATGTTCCTTTTCATAACCAAAAGCCCCGGCCATGCCACAGCAACCGGACGGAATAACATCTACTTGATAATTTTTCGGTAAAGAAAGCATCTCTTTTGAAGGCTCGATAGAAGCCAATGACTTCTGATGGCAATGTCCGTGCAATTTTATATGTAGAGGCAGTTCTGTAAATTGCTCCTGTGAAATATTTCCTTTATGGATTTCCCTGACAATAAACTCGTCATACAACAAGCAGTTAGCTGCCATTTTACGGGCATCTCCCTGGATATTTTCATTTACCAGATCCGGATATTCATCCCTGAAAGACAATATACATGAAGGCTCTATACCTACCAATGGAGTTTCCTCTGATATAATTTCTTTAAGCAGCGCTACATTTTTCTCAGCTATCACCTTAGCTTTCTTCAGAAACCCTTTAGATAGTTCCGTACGTCCACTTTCTATATGCTCAGGAATAACAACCTCATATCCCAGAGCACGTAATAGCTTTATGAATTTTATGCCAATCTCCACATCCATATAATTGGTAAATTCATCGGCAAACAGATATACCTTACCTCTATCATGGATATTATTATCAGGATGCTTTATCATCCAACTTCGTAAAGTCATTTTATACAGCCTCGGAATAGAACGTTGAGGAGCAAACTTCAATATCCGTTTAATGAATGAAGACGTAAATACATTTGAGATTACCGCATTATAGAGCCATGGTACTGCCATACCCATCTTCTGCATACTTGTCAAGTTGGCAACCAAACGCGAACGCAGTGGTATATGGGCACTATCATAATGATGTTGCAGGTATTCTGCTTTAAAACGTGCCATATCCACATTCGAGGGACATTCCGATTTACATGCCTTACAAGAGACACATGTATCCAAGACAATCAATATCTCTTCCTGATTAAAAATATCTTTCTGCAACGGATGTATCAGAAGTTCACGCAAAGTATTGGCACGAGCACGAGTCGTATTTTTTTCATCTCTTGTTGCACGATAGGTGGGACACATTGTACCGCCAAACAAGTCCGATTTACGACAATCCCCAGAACCATTGCATTGTTCAATGGCACACAACCACCCTTTTTGACGAGAATAATCAAAATAAGTATTGACACCTAAATCCTGTTGTTCATAACGCAAATCAGCATCCATCGGAGGAGTATCCACAATTTTACCCATATTAAAAATATGCGGAGAGTCCCATATTTCTTTTACCTCTTTCAAAAGGCTATACACTTTTTGGCCTAATAATAAAGGAATAAATTCGCCACGCAAGCGCCCGTCTCCATGCTCACCACTCAAAGAGCCTCTATGCTTCCTTACTAATTCAGCTGTTTTGGTAGCTACAGTACGGAATAATTTCCGGTCTTTTTTTTCTTTCAAATTCAACACAGGACGAAGGTGCAATTCTCCGGTACTGATATGAGCATGATATACACAGCTCAGCCCATAACCGTCAAGCATCTCCTTCATATCGGCAATATATGCCGGAAGACGATGTGGAGCCACAGCCGTATCTTCTATGACAGATACAGGTTTAGCACTCCCCGGCATTCCGGAAAGTAGCCCCAATCCGGCTTTTCTCAGACTCCAGACACGACTGATATCTTTTCCATAGACACGTGGATAATGAGTTCCGTAATGATGTGCCTTTAAATCAGCCTCTATTTCATCAGCCTTTTTATCTACCTCTATACGAGTGTTTTCCGCTAACTCTATAATAAGTATGGCAGCCGGATCTCCCTGAACAAAGAATCTGTTCTTGTTTTGTGATATGTTCCGTTTACTTAATTCCAAAATTGTGCTATCCATTAACTCAATGGCTACAGGATTATGCTTCAATACCACAAGATTGGCAACAAATGCTTCCTCCAAAGTTGAACAATGCACACATACCACAGCTTTTTCTGTTGGTGGCAGAGGTACTAAACGCAATTTTAGTTCAGTAACAAAAGCCAATGTACCTTCTGAACCAGCCAGCAATTTACACAAATTGAACGGTTCCTGACTATTAGAGTCAAAATAATCTGAATGCAATAATTCATCGATGGCATATCCGGAGTTCCTTCTGCGTAAAGAGGCATCAGGATAGTTCTCTACGATTTCTTTCTGATTTTCCTTGTTTGACAACAACGTTATCATCCGGTCATAAATAGAACTTTCCAATGAAGCTCCTGCACGTATGCTATCAACTTCCTTAGGGGACATCCCTTTCAAAAGAGCCTCAGAGCCATCACTTAATATGACTTTTGCCTCCAACAGATGATCACGTGTACTGCCATATACCAATGAATGAGAACCACATGAATTATTACCGACCATTCCTCCCAAACAACAACGATTGGATGTGGAGGTTTCAGGACCGAAAAACAGTCCGTATGGTTTACAATAAAGATTTAACTCATCCAATACCACTCCGGGTTGTACCCTAACCCAACGTTCCTCCGGGTTTATTTCCAAAATATGATTCATATATTTGGTAATATCCACTACCAGTCCTTTCCCGACTACCTGCCCCGCAAGAGATGTACCTCCTGCACGGGGAATCAAATTAATATGATTTCTGGAAGCGTAACGTACAATCTCCTGTACATCTGTTTCATCTTTAGGAAATGCTACGGCAAGAGGTGTCTCCCTATATGCAGAAGCATCGGTAGAATAAAGGATGCGATGAAGTAAATCAGTCTTTACTTCACAGCCTATAATATCTGTAAAATCCAAAGTTTTAAGAATTGATTAATCCAACAACTGAGCCAAATTGTAATACAGTAAATAAGTTTCCTGCGTATCATCAGCAGCCATTGCCTTGTCTAAAAACAAGAAGTTATTTTTCAAATAGAAATGGAGAGCAGATTTCAATGCATCCACGGTAACAAAGGAACAGCCTGTTCGATTATTAGTAATAAACATGTCTTTGATAAAATCCAGAATGTCTGTGCCTATTTGGGTATGTTGATATTTCAAAGAAACAGCAAAACGCCCTATTTTTACAGCAGGATAATCACTTCTGTGTTTTCGATGAGGAAATAAAGCCTTTATTTTTCTCCAAGTCGCCTTATCGCTATCCGGAATAGCTATTTTATCATTAGAAACCGAAAAATAGGCGACAATATCTTCCTCCGTTTCCAATATATACGTCACAGAAAGTAAACGTTTATCATATTCTTTCGCATCTTGAAGTAGAAAATCATTCAAATCCGGATTTCCGCAATCAAAGGTTTTAAATGTATAATCTTGCGATAACCTAATGACACGAGTACCTTCTTTCATATCTCTTTAGAAGCTGAAAGTCAACATTTCTCTAATACGTTTGGCACCTTCTTTCACACGTTTCTTCTCCTCAGCAGGTGCTTTTTTATCTTTTTCCAACTCTGCAATAAAATCTAATGCAGCTTTACCCTTTAATGGAGGTGTTGGCGCTATGGGCTTTGACATAACTATAAATTATTAAGTTCAATACAAAGTTACTATTTTTTTCCGAGTAATAGTGTATGCCAAGACTTTTTTTATTTTATGACTACATCTGCAATGTTTCCAATACCTTGTTTCCGGCATCTCCATTTCCATAAAGTCTATTTTCAAACCCCGTTTTAGGAGCATCCACAAATAGAGCATACGTATCTTCTATCATTGTTTGATTGCTTCTGAGCAATTAGTTAAAGAAGCAAGCATAGTTATCGTTTTTAACACTAAAACAATTAACGCAATTTTCTATAGATTATAGAAAGAAGTCTGGTAGGCATCATCTTTGCTATTGCATATAAAATGGCATAAAGATTCTCTTTCAGGCCAAACTCCAACATCTTATTTACACGCATTCTAAGAACTAATATAGACTTTGCATGTTTCCATCCTCTTCTTCGTTGAAAAAAATTTCTATCTAATCTGAATTTCAACAAACATTCTGGTAAATTTGCAAAACGACATCCTGCTTTGAATCCCATAGCCCACATCATGGTATCTTCTCCAAAATATGTATCTTCTGGATAAAAAGGAACTTTTTCAAAATATGTATAACGAAATATAACCGATGGGTGTATCACACAATCACGCCTCCTAAAAAGCGCTAAACATTGATCATGATTTTGAGGCATTCGTTTTAAAAAAAAATCACTTCCATCTTCCTGTATTTCAACAGCCCAACAACCAGCACAATCTATATCTACATTAGATTCCATAAACGCTATTTGCTTCTCAAAACGATTTGGTAAGGCAATATCATCTGCATCCATTCTGAAAAAATACTTATACCCTCTATCACGAATTATACGCAACAATGAATTCATCGCAAAAGCCAATCCAGAGTTAAAGGAAGACACAAGAATGTTTATCCTACTATCATCTAAACTATTTACATAATCATAGACAGGCTTATCAACAACTCCATCAATATAAATATACAAATCAAAATCTACATATGTTTGTTCCAAAATAGACTGAATAGATTGAATCACAAATTTCAATCTATCCCCTTTATATAAAGACATTAAAACAGCTACCTCATTACTTTTCATATTACAGTATTATATATATTATTTTTCTTATAATTATACAATATCCATATAACAATTAATGGAATATAAAAAATAATACTTAACGTAGCTTCTATCATGATACTTATAAATAATAACGAGGCAAGCATTGCTAAAAGTCCACGCATATTCTTATTTCTCACTATAACTACAACCATTGGATAAAAAATAGACAATAAAAATCCAATCCCAATAATCCCAAAATGCATCAAAAATGTAATATATGTATTATGAGCTGTTAACTTTAAGCGTAATTCTCTATATATAATATCTTCCGGCCAATCAAAGCCATTCCCTAAAAGAGGAGATTTAACAAAGGCATTAAGCCCAGCCATCCAATCTTCTATTCTTTGACTATTACTACCATCATCATAAGAATTTTCAAAAAGTCTTTCATAAAGAAAATCCGGTAATAAAGGAGTAAGTAACACGAATAAACCCGCCAAAAATAATCCTTGAAGAATCATCTTACGATTCATTAATAGAATACCGACTCCTACTAAAAAACCCAGCATTGCTCCTCTACTTCCTGTCAACAAAACGGCAATTATCATTATAGTTGTGGCAATTTTATATAAAATTACGCCACAACTATTTTTTTTTACCCAGCCCTTATAAAAACTCAACAATGCTGGTATAGCTATATATCCACCTAAAAAATTCACATCATAAAAATCAGACTCCGAATAAAAAACAGTAAAACGAAGTAAATCTAAGCGAGCCAGTCGCATTTGAGATAACAACAAAATTGCTAAAACCAACCCTGAAAGAATAAATGAATACATAATCCATTTTACATCAATTTCATTCAACTTAGATAACGTCATTACATAAAACATTCCTAATAGCAATATATAGGAAAAAACGACATCTGATTTATATTCCTTTTGAAATACAAAAACTGATGTTAAAACATATAATATAGTTAGTGGAATCTTAAAATCACCAATAAATATTTTCCAACTATTTCTGCCATAGCTTGATAACAAGTTATAACTACCAACCAGAAGTACCATAACAGGAAAGTAGAAATAATTTCCAATACTAAAATATCGTTCATTTACAGAATAAACAAACAGCATTGTCATGCAGAAGCAAATAGTTAAAAATTTTGGTTTTTCTATTTTCAACAAATTCATGCAAGATTAATTTTCAACAAAAAAGAATGAAAAACGGAATAAATATTCAAAACAGTTAATTTATTATGTTTTACGCACCATAAAAAAAATTTCTTGTAAAAAGGTAAAATTGAAATATATTGATTTTTATACCACAAAGGGAATTTATTCTGAAATTGTGCAATTATATTTTCTATATCTTTTTTACTAAAATTACTACGCAACGAAACAAAAACAGCTGAGTATAATACATTCTTTATACCAAGAAATTCACACTCATTCATGTATTGTTTTCCTATAGTATCTTCTATTATATTATTAGCTTTTATTAAAGACAATACGATTTTATCCCCATTGGAATTAGATAATGATTTTGGAGTATAACAATAGTTATATAAATATTGATTCAAATATTTTATTTTATCTGCACGAGAAAACAATAGTGGAATAACAGCAAGATCTTCACCATTATAAATAGCAGGTATCGAAATTTGCACAAAAAGTTTCCTTCTAAATACACATCTGCATAAGCTATCTGGAGAATTTGCAATATACCATTCTTTAGATTCCAACATACCTGAAGAGCATCCTCCTGCTTTTTTTTTCTTTCCACTAACAGTAGCATGATAAAAATTAAAAAATAATACATCTACATCATTATCCTTTAATTCCTTGTCTATGATATTAAAAAAATCTGATTCATACCAATCATCACTATCCATAAAAACCAAATATTCTCCATTTGCATTATTTATACCTATATTACGAGCAATGCCGGGTCCTCCATTTTGTTTTATTGATAATAGTGTAGAACTAACAGGTAACATTACTTGATTTTTTTTTATACATCCAATAGTATCGTCTGAAGAGCAGTCATCAACAAAAATAACTTCAAAATTTGTATTATTTTGTATGCACAAAGATTTTATGCAACGGCCAATCGTTTTACATGCATTATAACATGGAATAATACATGAATATTTTACTTGGTATTCACTCATTCAATCTAAATATTAACATTTTTAGCAAATAAGCCCAAAAAGGGAAGCAATATTTTTTTTAAGCGCGAGATAATTGTTATTTTTTTACATTCATTGAGTGAAAAACACAAGCTGTCATTTTTAATTTTTCCTCTACGTACTACATCAAAATATGTTGCCAGAAGAACAGTATCCCAACTATACAATTCCAACAGATGATTTTTTTTAAAGTTCAATAGTTCATTTATTATTTTAAGTTTATGTAGTTGTTTCATATAATGCAACTCTGCAGAAGACATTATAGACCCTGGTCTCTGCCTATAATAGTAATAAGCAATAGGAACATACATGACTTTTTTTGCATAAAAAATACAATAATATGAAAATAAAAAATCTTCATGATATATTCCTTCTTTAAATAACAAATTATATTTTCTCAAAAATGACAAATTATATAACTGGAAACATGCTTCAACACTTATTTGATCTTTATTTAAAGCATTCTCCCAATACTCCAGTCCATTATAAACTTGATATGCTTTCATGTGATTCATAGAGTATCTTTTAGAAGTCAATAATATACATGATTTTTCATCACAATAAATATAATCTCCAAAAATTATATCCAATTGCATTTCCTTTGCATTAGTCAATACAGATACTATTTTATCAGAATCAATAAAATCATCACTATCAATAAAAGCAATGTAACTTCCTTGAGCTTCTTTTAAACCAGCATTTCTTGCAGATGACAAGCCACCGTTTTCTTTATTTATAACAATCGTTTTTTGAGGAAATAAAGAGCAATAGTGTTGTATTATCGCACTAGAACTATCAGTAGAACCATCATTAACTATAATAACTTCAAAATTAATATTTCTAATAGCATAAATAGAATCTAAACATTTTACTAGATATCTCTCTACATTATATACGGGTATAATAATACTCAAATCAATTATTCCTTCCATAAGCAACCTCAGTAAAAAGCTTTTCTAGTTTTTTTGTTAAATAATAATAGTCAAACTGTTTCAAGTTATCAACATCGCCATGATAACTAACCTTGCCGTTTTTCTGCTTTTCCTCATAAGCAGAAAGAATAAAATTTTTTAATCGCAATAAATCAGATTCATAATTAACATACTCACATGATATTCCAACTTTTAACTCATCTATTAATGAAGTTAATTCCGCCTTGGGAGAATCTCCTGTAATCATTGCAATAATAGGTCTTTGCATAGGCAAATATTCCAAAAATTTCCCTGTTAATATACCTTGCTCATTTTTCAGATTCCACGAACATACTAAAAGAATATCAGCCGTTTCTTGTAACAAAAAAGAATCATTTCTCGATATAAGCCCATGTCCAAACACGATTCTTTGTAAATTATATTTTACAGCCAAACTTTTCAATCTTTCTTCATCCGCACCAGCATAATGTATTTGAATTTTGTTTATATCAATTTTATCTTCTATAAACAAATCCCATATTGCTTTAAACAATATACTCATATCACTTTTATGAGCATACAATGTACCTGTATATATCAAACGCAAAGTATTATCTCCGAAATTATGATTTCTAAATATTCTTGTAAAACCATTATATATAACCACTATATTATCATCTATATATTTATATCTGAAGAATGATTTCAATATGTTCTTCTGCCCTTGAGAAACAACTGTTATTTTACTCGCATGTTTTTGCATCGAATATAGATAATATTTAAAAAGAGGATAATAAATTATAGGGGTCAAATAATTGATCATTAAATCTCTCATATCAGAAACCCAAAAATCCGCAATGTTTTTCTTATATATATATTGCCCAATATAAAAAGAAGATAAAGGACCATATGAAGAAAAGACTATATCATAATGCTTTCCTTGCATTCTCTCACCAATACAATGTTTTACCTTCTTAAACCATAGAAAATCGAGTAAATTTCCTACAGTAAACCGACGAAAATCAATATATAATTTCTTTATTTTACACTGTTCTTTATTCTCAAAAACATTACTTTGAGTTTTATTGACACGTTTCTGCTTAATATTTGTTGCCAATTTATAACCTTCTACTTCAATTACTTCAAAAGAATAATTTATGTAAGCATTATTATCAGCTACTTTCTCCGTAATAACAGTAACTTCATGTCCGAACTGTGACAGATACTTTGCAAACATCGTAGGTCTTACAGCACCAATCGTATTTTGTGGTGCAAAATATCTGCTGCATATTAATATCTTCATTTGAATAAATTGCCTACTTTTAATATATTGATAAATATTATAGGATATGCTTTGCCGATGATAAACACTCCACAAATAGCAATAATAACTTTATACCCTATTTGCACCCACCAATTTGATAAATAGATATTTCCACCTATACACATTAGCACAACCAATATGATAAAAACAACTATTGATTTAGTTAACTTATAAGGTATAAAATAAAGCTTTTGAGACTTATAAAACATATAAACAGGAATAACTGCTTGCGAAATACAAGTAGCAATAGCAGACCCAACTTTCCCATATATTGGAACTAATATAACATTCAGACATATCAACAAACAGGCAGAGATAAGCATAATCATACCATAAGCTTTATTATTCTTTGCAATACCTGCACCCAAACTCGCTATATAAGATAATCCTATAAAAAAATAGTTATACGCCAATATAGCAATAACCCAAGATGCAGAATAATAGTTACTATTTGTAAATATCTGTAAAATATCAAAAGCAAAGACCCCTAAAAGCATACAAATAAATCCTATTCCTACAATATAAAGATTAGCTACTTGAGAAAATATCCTACCTGAATCTTCTTTTTTATATATAGAATATGCAAATGGTCCCCATGCTGATTGAAAAGCTCCAGTTATCAAAGCTACAGCAGAAGCAAAAGATGTCCCAATTTGATATAAACCAACTTCTGATTTATCACAATATTTATTTAGAAAAAAAAGACCCGATAAATTTATAGTCCAATAAGCTATACTGGCAGGGAAAAGAGGCAAACTAAATTTCAACATTTCTTTTAGTCTTTGCAAAGACATTTTAAAAGGAGAAATCAACCACTTTCTTAACAAATATATTGAGATAAAAAAAGTTATCAAAAATGTAACTAATTGAGATAAATATATGCCTTGTAACCCCTCTCTAAGATATAAAACCAAATAACAATTTAGAGCTATCATTAATAAGCTCTGGAATAAACTAAAGGCCATCACCCTTTTGGGCTTTCTTTCAAATCGAAAAAGTTTCATTAAAACAGTACTGCATGTAGAAAGAGGAATAGTTACAGCTACTATCTTAACTAAAAATCCAATATTTACATCATCTAACAAAATACAAGCTATATCATCAGAAAAGAACAAAAGTATAATACTTATTCCTAATGCCGCACCCAAATAAAACCATAGCCAAGTACTTATTGTAAACTTTCTGTCATAAACATCATCCGTATCATAAAACCAACGAGCAGCTGAATTATCTAAATTTAAATTGACAACTAATAATAATAGGCTGTATCCACTCGTAATTAATCCCATAATACCATAGTCGGAAGGTAACAAAACTGCTGTATATAACGGAACTAAAAATATTGATAACATCCTAGATAATGCATCGGATATACCATATATGAGGCTATCAGATAATAATGATTTAATACCAGAAAAAGAGCTCATTAATAAAAAACATTTATCACATTTTTTTGCATGTTATTTTCTGCTGCACGCAATAGCAGTCTTTTATAATCTACATTAGATGAAATCAAACTAATTTGTTTTTTTAATAAATAATCAAACCATATATTAAAAGCATCAAATGAGTAGTATTTCTCCCAAAAATAATAAGATTGTTCCATTATAGATTGGCGTACCTCCTTATGCTCTATTATATATTGCAATTTATTTGCTAATGATTTTGCATCCGCTATAAATTGTATAACAGGTGAATCCATAGGTGCCCCATCTTCATAACTTATATTATTTCCACCTAATACAACGCACCCAGCTGCCAATGCTTCTCCTCCAAGATGCCCAATCCAATCCGATGGTTGATCTATTACAATATCTGTTCGTTGTAAAATTTCCAAAACATAAGAATTAGATTTTCCTTCTATCAACTCAAATTCAAATAACTGGGGACAACGTTTGTTTAAAATATCAATAGCTCCTTTTACAATATCCGAACGTTTAAAAATACTATTAGTTGGAGCATGAACGATTTTAACAACATCATTTGTTCTGCGTGGAGCATTTATTAAGCGACATATGGGAAAACGAGCAAAATGATAGTTACGACCAAAAGTTGCTTGATTACGTTGAGATAACACTATAGCTCCAGACCATTCTGAAACTTTTTGATAAAAAAAAGTATCTCTAAAACAGGCTCCTTCATCAAAGTATTTTTTTCTCTTCTCCAGTGATATATTATGCAAAATATCATTCTGCCCCAATTGTTTTCCAACTTGATATTGTATAGGTCGAAATCTCACATCACTTCCACAATGCAAAACAACAACTTTTTTCCCCAACAATCTTAATATAAACAAATCCAAATGCAAAGGCAAATAAGAAGTTTTCCAAACATAAACAAAAACATGATACCTAAACAGAAAAGAAAAAAAGAATGCTGACGATTGGATATAATACCATATTTTTTTTACGGCTCCTCTCACATATTTGATACGAGAAATCCACTTAGGTATGTCCTCCTGTATTTTATAAGAATATTGATTGCCAATATAATATTTATTTGAGCCACAAACAATAGTACCAACTTCATAGCCCGCAGTTCTTAATGCAATTGCATAATCATTAATAAAGTTGGCTATTTCAGTTATTCCTATTATAATCTTCTTTCCCATTTTATTCACATACGGTTAACCTTATCTGCCATAGAGGGGGTAATAAACAACTCATCTAAACCACGAGAAATATACCCTTCTTTATATGGGAAATTAGGAGTAATATGTTCTCCTAAAATATATTTACGTATCAATACATCCGGCTCATTATAGCCAACCATTGCACGCAAGGAGGTTGTCCCTGAAAATCTTGGATTAATTTCAAAAATATAACATTTATCATCAACCAAACGACATTGTATATTAATTGCACTAGTACTCCCTAATTTTTGAGCCACAAGTTCACACTGTTGTGTGACAATAGGGAATTTGCCAATTTCCCCTTGAGATATACCATTACTAATTACCAAAAGCTCATCATTAAATTTACTTTTGACTTTCAACCGATTGCTTAAACCTCCAAGAATATTCTTTTTCACAGCAATAGAATTTATCAAATTACCCTCCATATCGCTTAAGACCCCCACAGTATATTCTCCATTTGCATTACCTACATATTCTTGAATAATAAATTGAGAGTAAATATGCAATAAATAAGATGCAAATAAATCTAATTCTTTTCTATCCTGAGCAATAAAAGTATTAGTAGAGCCACCACCACCGACAGATGGTTTCAACACTACCGGAAAGAAATCCACCAACTCCAAATCATCAAAACAGTTTACCGTTATGGTTTTAGGAAAAGAAAAGCCATTATCCTTAAACCAATTCATAGTCTGAAACTTATCCAAACATATATCAATGACAGATTCCGGATTTATAAATAGTTTAACTCCAATATTTTCAAATAGACATCGATTTTTGCTTACTATTTTCAACTCCGGTTCACTACCTGTAAAAAGAGCTTGTATATTCTCTTTTGTACATATATTTAACAAAACATCCAGATAATCAGAAGATAAGGCAGGAGGTAATATATATGCTTTATCAACCATATACAATCCTTTTGAATAGGGAGTAATATCTCCTCCTACAATGTAATAATTCAACAATGATAAGCGTAGAGCTTTTAAAATCTGCTCTCCACCTCCGCCACCTCCAACACCTGTTACAAATATTCTAACATCATTCATTTTATTTTCTTTTTAAGCATTCAATAACCGACGAATGTATCCTTGTTTTATCAAAACAACATTCGTCTATATCTATACAAACACGTTTAATATAGCATTCTTTTGTTTGGGTGTTCAACAAAGAATAGCTAGGCATATTGCCGATATCCCTTGGTAACCCACATGACCCCACATTTACAAGTGTTCCACAAGATTGTTGCATTATATATGGATGATGGGTATGTCCCATAAAAACATAATCGAAATCATGAGAAACATAATTTAGAATTGATTGGCTATCCTTATAACCGTATCCTAAAAGAGGATTCCATGGAGTTCCATGAACACATAGAATCTTAATATTATCAGTAAAAAGTGTGTAAAATGGTAGCCATGTAGAAATTATCGATATCTCATCTGATGTAAACAAGTTACGTTGTTTTTTTATCTGATATATCTCTTCCTTTTTTTCATCTATTAGCAATCTGTCCAACAGCATTGCTTCATGATTGCCACATAAGCAGTGAACATGTTTATTCATTAAAAAATCAAACACCTGTTTGGGTTGATCAAAATAGCCTACAATATCACCTAGACAGATTATCTTATCTGGTCTTTCCTTTTGGATGAAAAACATACATTTCCTTAAATAATCAATATTTGAATGTATATCAGATATTACTACTATCTTCATTTATTCCTTTAGCTAAATCAAAAATACCTTCATCCAAAGTTACTACAGGAGACCATCCTAAAGCAAGCCTTGCTTTCTCATTAGAGAAAAATCCTCTATAATCCTCTTGCAAATCCTGCAGAGAGGAATATTTTATATCAATAGATTGATTCAATAAAAGAGTGACTTTATGAGCTAAATCAATCATAGATATAGGAGCCCCTGAAACAATATTATAAACTCCACTAACTTGTTTTTCTATAGCAAGTTTGACTGCCCGAGCAATATCATATACATGAATAAAGTCTTGCATACGGTTTCCTTCTCCATAAACCAAAAGATTATTGCCGGTTATTGCATTCCGAACAAATATCTTCATCACAGTATTGTGCTTTTGCAATCTTCCATATGGAGAAGAAATCCTCAAACATACATTGACATCGTCCCGTGATAAAACAGCTTTTTCTGTTGCTATTTTATTTCTGGCATAATCTGTTAAAACAGAAGATACATCTTCTTCATGACAAGTTTGCCCTGTTATATATCCATAAACACTAATACTAGATATATATATGACCCGAATTTTCTTCTTTAAAGCCCAATTAAGTACATTATCATCTATCAATCTATTATGAACTCCAACTTCAGAATCGCTCTTCCCTGAAGCTGGAATCTCAGCAGCACAATGAACGATAACATCCGGAGCAAAATCCCCTAATAGTTCATCCAATGTTTGTTTCAGCAAATCACCTAAAATGTAAGTACAATCAGCATCTATCGCTCCCATTTTTCGAACAAGAGCTGTAATTTTATAACCGTTTTTTTTTAGTAAATTTACAATTTCAGCACCTATTAATCCACCAGCTCCTGTTACTAATATTTGCATAACACCTTTTTTATTGTACTTGAAATATACTTGATATCTGCATCATTTAAATGCATTCCCAAAGGTAATGCCAATCCTTGTACTCTAGCTCTAAATGCATTAGGACAATCCGAATATTTATAACTATATTTATTTGAATAATACTTTAAAGCATTTAAAGCCTGCGCACCAAAATTAACTTCTATTTCATGTTCTTTTAAAGTAGCTATCAACAAATCTCGATTTATATCATCAGACAATAATATGTGATAAGTTTGAAAAACCATCTTGCGATTATCAAAAACAACCGGCGTTTTTATATTAGAAGTACACCCTAAAAAATCATTATAAAAATTAGCCTGCTTTATCCGACATTCAATTAATTCAGTAAGCATTTCTAATTGTGGAATGCACAATGCCGCCTGAAAGTCAGTCAATCTATAATTAAGACCAGCTACTTCAAAGTCTAATTTTGAATCCTTATATACAATACCATGATTCCTATACATAGCAACTTTTTCAGCAATGTCATCTTTATTAGTAACTAATATTCCACCTTCACCTGACGTAATTGCTTTTCTTGGATGCAAACTAAAGCACCCTAACTCTCCAAAAGTACCCACTTTTTTTGAACCAAATTCTGCTCCTAAAGCACACGCTGCATCTTCTACGATATTCAAATTGTACTTCTGAGCCAACTGAATGATATCATCCATTTTAGCAGCCTGCCCAAACTCATGAACAGGCATTATTGCCTTTGTTTTAGGGGTAATAGCCTGCTCTATCTTAGATGTATCAATACAAAAATCATCTAAATTGATGTCAACTAAAACTGTTGTAGCACCTACTAACTCCACAACATTAGCCGTAGCAGGAAATGTAAAAGCCGGGACAATGACTTCATCTCCCGGGCCAATACCCAATGCTATCAACGCTAAATGTAAAGCGGCCGTGCCACTCGAAACTGCAAAAGCGTGTTTCACTCCTAAATATGATTTTACATCATTCTCAAGTTGGTTTACAAATTGCCCTTGTACTAAATTGCCTGAGCGTAATACTTCAACAACGTTACTAATGCATTGATCGGTAATATAGGGTTTAGATAGCTTTATCATTACAAATTATTTTTTATCCATTCTGCTGTTTTTAGAATACCTTCCTCAACATTAACCTGAGCTTTAAATCCCAATTTTTCAAAAGCTTTCTCAACAGAAGGTATTCTTAATTCAATATCGGCTGACAATGCCGGTTTAAAGATTATTTTACTTGAAGAGCCAAGTACTCTACATACTGTTTGAGCTAACCCATAAGTTGTCAGCACTGCTCTTGAATTTCCAATATTAAAAGATTCTCCTATGGCTTTGGAATCTTCAATACATTTCTGAAGACAGGCAACAAAATCATCAACGAAACACCAAGCACGAATTTGGTTTCCATCTCCATAAATATAGATATCTTCATTTTTCAACGCCCTCTTAATAAAAATCTGAATAGCTCCTTCTCCTGTTTGTCCTGGACCATATACATTAAAAGGACGTACAGAACATACCGGCAAATTAAACTCTTTATAATAAGCCATTGCTAAATGTTCACCAGCTAATTTACTTACAGCGTAAGTCCAACGAGCTTCCCCCGCACTACCTGCTACAGTTTCTGTGTCCTCCGTTGATTTAAAAGCATGGCTCCCAAAAACTTCCGAAGTTGAAAAGTCAATTACCCGATCGGATACATTATTTACTCTGGCAGCTTCCAAAACATTAGCTGTACCAATCATATTAACACGCATTGTATTTGTCGGACTCTTTATGACAGTATCTATCCCAGCAATAGCAGCCGCATGCACTACAATATTTGCTCCTGCCATACTTTTTTCCAATAACGCATAATCCAACACATCTCCTTTTACTACCGATAGATTAGGATGATTAGCATATTCAGTATAGCTTAAAGTATCTCTATGAAAATTATCATATACAACAATTTTATTATTGTCAACCAGTAATGAAATTAAACGGTTTGCTATAAAACCAGCACCACCTGTAATAAAAATTTTCTTATTTGTTATCATAAATTCTTTTTTATAGACTCCAATATTTCAAACTATGAATTTTATCTCTATACATTCCTTTGATATCTACAAGCACCGCATGATCATACGTCATACCTTTGAAGTATTTATCATCCAAGTTTTTGTATTCATCATGGGCCACAGCCACAACCACAGCATCATAATTATCTCGCGGCTTTTCCACCAAGTGGAAACCGTATTCTTTTTGCACTTCGTCGCTATCCGCATACGGGTCAACCACATCTACATCGCAACCAAAGTCCTTCAGTTCATTAATAATATCAACAACTTTTGAATTACGGATATCTGCTACATTCTCTTTAAATGTAACCCCCATCACAAGAACACGGGCACCAAGCACGCCTTTGCCCAATGATATCAAACGCTTTACAAGTTTCTTAGCAATATATCCGCCCATACTATCGTTAATATAACGACCTGCACTGATAATCTGGCAATGATATTTCAACTCGCTGGCTTTCTGAACCAAATAATAAGGGTCAACACCGATACAGTGTCCTCCAACCAGACCCGGATAGAACTTCAAGAAATTCCATTTAGTTCCGGCAGCTTCCAACACATCGTACGTATTGATACCTATACGACTGAAAATAATGGAAAGCTCATTCATCAAAGCAATATTGACATCACGCTGGGTATTCTCAATAATCTTCGCTGCTTCAGCGACTTTTACATTCGGCGCACGATGAACACCCGGCTTTACAACAAGTTCATATACTTTAGCAACAACATCCAAAGCTTCAGGATCACAACCGGAAACGATCTTGATTGTATTGGGTAATGTATGCACCTTTTCTCCCGGATTGATACGCTCCGGAGAATAACCGTATTTAAAGTCTATACCGGCTTTTAAGCCACTTACCTCCTCCAAAATAGGGAGGCAATCGTCTTCCGTACATCCTGGATAGACTGTAGATTCATAGACAACATAATCACCCGGCTTCAACGCCTTAGCCACTGAACGGGAAGCACCTAACAACGGAGTCAAATCTGGTTTATTGTATTTATCAATAGGAGTAGGAACCGCTACTATGAAAAAAGAAGCTTCTTTCAGCTTTTCGATAGAAGACGTGAACTCTATATCCACATTTTCAAAGGCTGAACCATCCAGTTCCCCACAAGGATCAATCCCCTCGCGCATCTTTGCCAAACGTGACTCATTGATATCAAAACCAATTACCGAAATCTTCTTTGCAAATTCCAGAGCGATGGGCAAACCGACATAACCTAAACCGACCAATGCCAGTTTAGCCTCTTTATTTACTAACTTATTATACATAACTTTCAGAATAGAATTAAAATTAAAGAATTAGAAATTAAAGTTTAACCAATTTACTTTCTTTCAACTGATAACGTTCCTTACTCTCCGGACAGACTGCAACCCCCTCTTTATCAAAGTCCAGCCTATGCCCGTATTCACTCATCCAACCAATCTGACGTGCAGGATTTCCAACCAATAAAGCATAAGCAGGAACAGTTTTAGTAACTACCGCACCGGCACCGATAAATGCATATCTGCCAATATCGTGTCCACAAACTATGGTAGCATTGGCACCAATAGTGGCACCTTTGCCAACATGGGTTTTGGCATACTCGGACTTACGATTGATAGCACTGCGAGGATTGGTAACATTGGTAAAGACACAAGAAGGGCCTAAGAAAACATCATCTTCACACGTTACACCGGTATATACCGACACGTTATTTTGAACCTTTACATTATTTCCCAATACCACATCCGGAGAAATTACCACATTCTGGCCGATATTGCATCTTTCTCCAAGCACACATCCGGACATGATATGACTATAGTGCCATATCTTTGTACCCGCACCAATCCGGCAACCATCATCAATGGTTGCTGTTTCATGAGCAAAAAAATCTTGCATAGATATTTATTTAAAGAAATCTTTTATGCTATTAATGACCAAATCCTGCTGCTCAGCAGTCAGTTCGGTATGAACAGGAAGGGAAAGAACTGAATATGCCAACTTTTCGGCATTATCCAAAGACTCCGCAGCGCGTGTTATTCCCTGAAAAGCTTCCTGCTGCTGTAAAGGCAACGGATAATAAATCATACTGGGAATGCCGGAATCTGCCAAATGTTGCTTCAAAGCGTCACGCTTGCCATTCAATACTTTTAAAGTATATTGATGATAGACATGAGTGCTCTGAGGCAATTCATCCGGTGTGATAATACCTTGCACATCCTTCAAATGAGAAGTGTAATACCGGGCCGCTTCATAACGGGCATGGCAATACTCATCCAGATGTTCCAATTTAGCATTCAAGACAGCTGCCTGAACAGTATCCAGACGTGAATTGCATCCGATAACCGCATGATGATATTTTATCCGCTGGCCATGATTGGCTATCATACGAAGTTGTTCGGCCAATGCATCATCATTGGTAAATATGGCTCCCCCGTCACCGTAGCAGCCTAAGTTCTTTGAAGGAAAGAAAGAAGTACATCCTACATGACCGATAGTACCGGTATGCTTCTTGGTTCCATCAGAAAAAGTATATACGGCACCAATAGCTTGTGCATTGTCTTCCACAACATACAAGTGGTGTTTTTCTGCAAATTGCATGATAGGCTCCATATCGCAAGACTGGCCAAAAAGATGCACCGGAATAACAGCCTTTGTTTTTGGACTGACCGCCTTTTCCAAATTGGCAACAGTTACATTAAAAGTAGCATAATCCACATCCACCATAACAGGAGTCAAGCCCAAAAGCCCAATCACCTCCGCAGAGGCAACATACGTGAATGCAGGTACTATAACCTCATCACCCGGCTTTAAACCTAAAGCCATCAATGCTATTTGAAGAGCATCCGTACCATTGCCGCAAGTTATTACATGTTTACAGCCAGAGTATGTTGCCAGATTGGAAGCAAACTCCTTCACTTGAGGACCATTGATAAAAGCAGAAGCTTCAATGACTTGCCGAATACCTGCATCCACTTCTTCTTTTATCTTTAAATATTGGCCATGAAGGTCAACCATTTGAAGTTTCATATCCATAATCATTTAATTCTACAGCAAGAATCATTTACCACCCAAATGGATGTTTTGCTAAAGGCAGTTTTGCCAAAGGATGGTAGTCACCTTTCAAACCGATGGGGTCTGCATGACGAATATCATACACGATATTGATTGCATTACGCGCATCCTCAATACCAAAACCTTTACCGGCAAGAATATCCTTATAGCTTTCAGTGTGCAATTCCGTAAAACCTTTGCTGAATTCAAATTCTTCACCATCAATATTGATTGTGCGATAAGTAAGCTTCTCTCCTTGTACTGCATTTTCAGGAAGATTATCAGAGTTAATGCTCAAAAAATAACGGACACGCGCTCTTTCCAACTCCAGATAGCCTGCTGCACGGTCGTGTGTATATACATGTACTATATTCTTATTTACAGGACCAAATACCCATGAAAGCATATCATAAAAATGCACGCCGATATTGGTCGCGATTCCCCCACTCTTATGTACATCTCCTTTCCAGCTTGTATAGTACCAGTTACCACGTGAAGTTATATACGTCAAGTCCACATCATAAATTTTGTCCTTAGGGCCATTCTCTATCTTCTTCTTCAAATCAATAATAGACTGGTGCAGACGAAGTTGAAGTATTGTATAAATATGGTGTCCGGTTTCTTTCTCCACTTCTTCCAAGGCATCCACATTCCAAGGATTCAAGACCAAAGGCTTTTCACAAATCACATCAGCCCCCAAACGTAACCCATAGCGCATGTGTGCATCATGAAGATAATTAGGGGTACAAATAGATACATAATCAACTTGTTTGTCAGTACCTTTCAATTTTGTACAATGACGATCAAATAATTCATGTTCTACAAAAAAAGAAGCTTCCGGAAAAAAGCTATCCATAATACCGACACTGTCAAATGTGTCATAAGCCGCAACCAAGCGGTTTCCGGTGTCCTTAATGGCACGCAAATGACGGGGAGCAATGTAACCCGCTGCTCCGATTAATACAAAATTTTTCATTGATTATAATTGTAAATATTAAAACTCTACGTAATGATATATATTACTAAACTTCCTCAAACGGATAAGGATTCTCTTCTATATTCTTCAGTTCTCCAATAATCTCCATCTGATCGAAAGTCAGTGTATTCTTATCCCAACTATCAATAATAGAATGCGCTTCCTGAAGCATGGATTCTTCATAAACCTCCCCATAACAATAAGTCAACAGACGGACTTTAAGAAGAGAAGCCGGAAGTTGTTCCAATACCTCACAAATACGTTCTATAACTGCTTGTTTCTTTTGCTCCTTGTCCCCATTATCATAAATAGTGGCGTTATAACCCATCAAAAGGGCAAGACAAAGATGGGCTTCTTCATCGATATCAGAACCTTTGAAAGAATAGAGAGAATCGGATTTCAGAAGCAGTTCCTTGTTCAGTCGGCTAAAATCATCTGAGTAAATGGGGGTACCGTCTGTACCAAGATGCATAAGCTTATGAGCTGCTTCTTGAAGTTCCAAAGCACGTAATAATAAGGAATTCATTGTATATTAAGTTTTTTAAATTACAGAAAGGAAGAAGATCCTGCAACAAGCTCAGGATAACAGAGTATTATGGATAAAATTAACCTGCTTAATTCACTGGTATTAAAGTGACAGATACTATTTAATTATCTTCAGATAGGATTTGGGCACTTTGACACTGGCGGACAAAATGCCTTTAATACGAATGACCACATAAGTTTTGTTGGCTTCTGTAGCAACTTCACCCTCAATTCCACAGAAATCACCTTTAACAACCTTGACCTTATGACCGACAACAAGAGGCTCGTTGTCGAAACTCACCCCGTCAGGATTCAAGTCCATGACAAACATGAAATCCTCCATCTGCTTATTGGGGACAACAAGCATGGAATGGGAAAAAAGGTCTTTCATGTAGAAAAGCTGCACACCATAGACATTGGAAAGGTCACAGGCTGTCTGTTTCGTGGCACGGACAAAAATCAAGTTGCGAATGACAGGCACTTCACTCCGCTTCCGGCGATACTTCAACTGGGTTATTACGCTCCGGGTAGGAAGATAGCAGTCAATATCCAGATTTTCTTCCACTTTTAGCTTTTCAAGAGAATTTCGGATTGCAAATTCTTGCTTGTCACGGGTACGGGCTGCAAACCAATATTTCTGTGTATCAATCACTTGTTATGAATAAAATCAAGGATATTACTTTAGTTCCGGGTGCGCTTCGCGGTTTGAACGAGACATTTCTCCCTTTCAAACCGATTGTATCATTTGAGCATGTATAACGTACTATGAACAAGAAGATTAGATAAATAAAAGCGTTCAATAGACGTACGTTTAATGGACGCCTATTTTATGGCATTGGAAGATTGCCCTATGAGGCTAAAAATAAAAACTTATTAACTGATTATAGGTGTATGCTATTTTGTTGTGAATCAAAATAATATAGGTAAATCTGGATATGCTTTGAAATATTTATCATCAAATATTTTGTCAATACAAAAAACGCCTTTATCTTTGCGTCCATTAAACGTACGTTTAAAAAACGTTATAATCCATTACCCTACAGCCACTTACAAAACTATTTCTCTTTTTATCCTCTAACAATTTCTGTTTTCCACTCCATTTTTATAATATTTAAATCTTTTAACCAATAAATATTTATTAAATTCATAAACTATTTAGACAATGGAGTCCATTAGAAAAAGACAAAAGTCAACAAGATCCAACTGAGAAGAAAGTCCTATCAATCTGATAAACAGAGCAGAAGAAAAATAAAGACGGTAGCGCACACCTCCATAGTAAGGGAAAAGCTGCTGGCGGGATAGGCAGAGACACGGAAAGGTACTGATTTTGCCACCGTCAGCAAACGGACGAAAGGGCTACACCCTTCCGCCCGGATGGTGTAGCCCTAAGCATAAAAGGGTGTAGCCATCCGGGGCAAATGGTGTAGCCCTTTTTCCATATCTGATAATCAAATAATTATAAACCATTAAAAGTCCAAAAATGGAGAAACAAAAAAGAGCCAGAATAAACGATTAACTCCTTTTTTATGCCTTTACCTTCCAACTTTACATAATCTTTTCTATCTTTGTGACATTAATCATCATATAATTCTTTACCCCATGAAAGAGCTGAACATCCGGATTACCCTCAAGATATACGAGTATGAAGAACTGAACCGTGAAGATCGAGAGCTGGTGAATGCCGCCTGCGAAGCAACCCAACGGAGCTATGCCCCCTACTCCCACTTTTCGGTAGGTGCAGCCGCCCGCCTAGCAGACAAGACCATTGTCACTGGAAGCAACCAGGAAAATGCCGCATACCCGTCCGGACTTTGCGCAGAACGCACTACCCTGTTCTATGCCAATTCCCGCTATCCCGACCAGGCTGTAGATACACTTGCCATAGCCGCCCGTAACGAACGGGGAGAATACCTAGAAGATCCCATTCCTCCTTGCGGTGCCTGCCGCCAGGTTATGATGGAAACAGAGAACCGTTTCAAACATCCTATGCGCATCTTATTATTCGGCCAAAAGGGTATCTATGAATTAAAAAATGTGGGAGCATTGCTACCACTTTCTTTCAATGCATCTGCCATGGAATAAAAAAGGAATGCTGTCTTTGCACCCGCTAACTTAATAAGTGTCACCGATGAGAATATCCAAGTAAAGACAAACATTCCAGATGAGCATCATTATCAAAGACCTTAGCCATACCTATCCGGATAAGAAAATCTTGGCGTGATAACCTCACCATACTGAAACAACTTATCTGTAAAATTGGTAAAAATATCTGTAATTCATATACAAGAACTCAGATTCAAACTCTGTATTTTTGCAACAGGAAAACGGCTAGTGCCGATAACACAACAAAATTCAGTAAGAAACCTAACAAATAAAGACGTATTATGGCTAAAAAAGTATTGATTCTCTCCTCCAGTCCCCGCCGGAACGGAAACTCCGACACTCTGTGCGATGAATTTATGCACGGTGCACAAGAAGCTGGAAATCAGGTTGAAAAGATATTCCTGAAAGACAAGCACATCAATTACTGCACCGGATGTAGCGTTTGCAGTATGTACAATAAACCTTGCCCACAGAAGGATGACGCCAACGAAGTAGTGGAAAAGATGATTGCCTCAGATGTCATTGTCATGGCAACCCCCGTATATTTCTACACCATGAGTGCCCAAATGAAAACACTGATTGACCGTTGCTGTGCCCGTTATCTTGAAATAAAGAACAAAGAGTTTTATTTCATCGTTGCGGCTGCCGAAGAGAGTGTCCCCATGATGGAACGTACCATCGATGGTTTCCGCGGGTTCCTCGATTGCTTGGAAGCCCCCAAAGAATGCGGCGTTATCTATGGCGTAGGTGCATGGAAAGCAGGCGAAATCAACGACAAACCTGCCATGAAAGAGGCATACGAAATGGGTAAGGGAATATAGGACATAAAACTCAAACTGTACTTATTATGCTACGTACTATCAGACTGACATTGGCCATCGTTTTCTTTGTACTCATCACGTTGCTGTTCTTGGATTTTACGGGAGCATTGCATACTTGGTTCGGCTGGATGGCAAAGATACAATTCCTGCCGGCTGTGCTGGGACTAAATATAAGTATCATCCTCTTGCTGGTAATCTTGACCTTGGTATGCGGACGCGTCTATTGTTCCGTAATTTGCCCGCTCGGTGTATTTCAAGACATTATTTCCTGGCTGTCGGGGAAACGGAAGAAGAACCGTTTCCGCTACTCACCTGCACTGACATGGTTGCGTTACTGTATGCTTGGCATATTCCTGCTTGCCATCATCGGCGGATTAGGTTCTTTTGTTGCCTTGCTGGCGCCTTACAGCGCATACGGACGTATAGCTTCAGGATTTTTCGCACCGGTTTACCAATGGGCAAACAATGGTCTGGCCTATCTGGCGGAACGCGCCGGCAGTTATGCATTCTATGAAACAGAGATATGGATAAAGAGTCTTCCTACTCTCGCCATTGCCGGGATGACAGCTGTTATCCTCATAATACTTGCCGCACGTGGAGGACGTACCTATTGTAACACCATCTGTCCGGTGGGTACCGTCCTTGGTTTTCTGTCCAAATATTCCCTCTTCAAACCAGTGATAGACACTGCGAAGTGCAACGGTTGCGGACTTTGTGCCCGCAACTGCAAAGCTTCATGCATCGACTCCAAAGCACACGAAATAGACTATAGCCGTTGCGTGGCCTGCATGGATTGTATCAATAAATGCAGACAGGGTGCCATCACTTATACACGGCGCAGACCGAATCCGGAACCAACTACTGCAAAAGGTACATCCGTCACTGCAGAGCAAATCAATGATACCCGCCGCGCTTTCCTTTCCACCACAGCCCTGCTGGCAGCCACGGCAGCCGTAAAGGCACAGGAAAAGAAGGTGGACGGAGGACTCGCCGTTATCGAGGAAAAAAAAATTCCCGAACGTGCCGTACAGATCACTCCTCCGGGCTCATTAAGCGCACGCAATTTCGCACAGCACTGTACGGCATGCCAGCTTTGTGTATCGGTATGCCCCAACCAAGTGCTTCGCCCTTCGGGGAATCTGATGAAACTCATGCAACCTGAAATGTCCTATGAACGTGAATATTGCCGCCCCGAATGTACCAAATGTTCAGAAGTTTGTCCGGCAGGCGCCATACATCCTATCACGAAAGCAGACAAATCGGCTATCCAGATAGGGCATGCGGTCTGGATTAAAGAGAACTGCATCTGTGTGACCGATCATGTGGATTGTGGAAACTGCGCACGGCATTGTCCCGCCGGTGCCATACAAATGGTACCTTCCGATCCGAAGAACGAGCAGTCCATCAAGATTCCCGTAGTGAATACCGAACGCTGCATAGGTTGCGGAGCATGCGAAAATCTTTGCCCGTCAAGACCATTCAGTGCAATTTATGTGGAAGGACACAAGATGCACAGGACAGTATGACATATCCCAAAACAGCATCATAAAAGTAGATAAGATAACCATGGAAAAGAATCATAAGGATAAGATAAACCGCCGGGATTTCTTAAAAATTGCCGGTGCCGGTACGTTTGCTTCTGCCGCTGCATTATATGGCTGTTCCAACAGGAAACCGAACTCCGGCAGTGAAGCGGCTGCACTCGGTGAAATACCTACTGACAAGATGGTATATCGCACCAATCCTACGACGGGTGACAAAGTCTCCCTGCTGGGATACGGATGTATGCGCTGGCCCACCCGCACCAAATCCGACGGTAGCGGAGACGAGATAGACCAAGAAGCAGTAAACGAACTGATAGACTATGCCATTGCACACGGAGTGAACTATTTTGATACTTCCCCGGCATACGTACAAGGTCTGTCGGAACGTGCCACAGGAATTGCACTGAAACGCCACCCGCGTGAAAAATTCTTTCTGGCAACCAAATTGTCCAATTTCAGCCCCAGTACCCATAGCCAGGAAGAATCGCTTGCCATGTATCACCGTTCTTTCCGTGACCTACAGGTAGATTATCTGGACTACCTGCTACTACACGGTATCGGCATGGGCGGCATGGAAGCCCTCCACAGCCGCTATCTGGACAACGGCATGCTGGATTTTCTTCTGAAAGAACGCGAAGCCGGGCGCATCCGCAACCTTGGTTTCTCATACCACGGTGACATCGAAGTTTTTGATTACCTACTCTCCCGGCACGACGAACTGAAATGGGATTTTGTGCAAATCCAACTCAATTACGTGGATTGGAAGCATGCCAAGGAAGTAAATACCCGCAACACGGATGCCGAATACCTGTACGGCGAACTGGTAAAACGCGGCATCCCCGCCGTCATCATGGAGCCGTTGCTTGGCGGACGGCTCTCCAAACTGAATGACCATCTGATGGCGCGCCTGAAGCAGCGCCGTCCGCAAGACAGTGTGGCGTCCTGGGCTTTCCGCTTTGCCGGGACATTCCCCAATGTACTGACAGTACTGAGCGGAATGACGTACATGGAGCATCTGCAAGATAATCTCCGCACTTTTTCTCCGCTCGAACCCTGTACGGAAGAAGAACTTGCCTTACTGGAAGATACCGCACAAAAGATGCTCAGATACCCCACTGTTCCGTGTAACGACTGCAAATATTGTATGCCTTGTCCTTATGGGCTGGATATTCCCGCCATTCTGCTGCACTACAACCGTTGCATCAACGAAGGCAATGTCCCCCAAAGCAGCCAGGACGAAAACTACCGGGAAGCACGGCGTGCATTCCTCATCGGCTATGACCGCAGTGTACCCCGGCTACGCCAGGCAAGCCATTGCACAGGGTGCAACCAATGCACTCCACACTGCCCGCAAGGTATAGATATTCCTAAAAAGTTACAGGAAATAGACCGGTTTGTAGAAGACTTGAAACAAGAGCGACTCTAAAGAAACATCAATAATGCCGGGAGGGAGTGTAATCGACCCTATAGACACGGTCGAAGAAAGGTGTCCATTCATTCTCAGCCATGCCCAGTTGCAAGCCGTAGAAATGTGTATCTGCCTCCCGGTATTCCTGTATCTTACCTGTTAAGGCCGGAGACAGTAACGGTATCTTAAAGTCACTAATCCACAGGACATCGGCATTCATATAGTCTTTGGAAGACCGGAGCAGCCGGAGAGTTGTTTTCAGCATACAGGTAGCATCCGTATCCCCGCAAGCCGTCTTCGAGAAAAACTCGAGCAAACGTGCGCGGTCCTTTCTGATATCAATGGGATTGACAGAGACGGAAAAGGCTATGAGGAAACAGTTGCGCTGCTGCCTGTCGGCAATCTCCAAGAGTTTTATCAATAAGGAATGCGCTATCTTTTCCGGCTTTCCCGCCATGCTGCCGGAGGTGTCCAGACAGACAATCATCGGCCCTTTGCGCCGGGCAGGCTTGGTTTCCAGACACCGGGCAGGGTGCAGGATCTCTGATTTGTAACGGAAAGTCTGAAGCTTACGGGTCAGATACTTATAGACAAACAAATCTTCCAGATCATCATCGGCACAGTGCGCCAGTTCCATAGGCAGCAATGCATTCAAATCATTTCCTACGGTAATCCCCATTATGTCACATCTGGACGAATGTTCCAATTGATAAGTATCCCCCTCCTTGACATGTATCCGGTCTTTTCCCTCGTCATCGGCAATGCGCCCCATCTTATGCGCCACTTTCACAATCTCCGGATAATTTCTCTGGATACGGACAATCTTGCGTATCCGTTCAAAGTCTATCGTATTCCACATCCCGCTCATCATCCCCCATGCCTGCATGAATTCATCCTTCTCTATATGATTCCGCCGGAGGTACTCCGGAATTTCTTTCAGATTAGCCTGAAGTCTGCGTTCCAAAGCATCTTTACGCAACTCTATTTCATTCTCTTTCTGCTCTTCCTGTTTTCTGCGGAAAGCCTCTTCCCAATCATCCACCATCTTTTCCCAGACATCGTCGTCGGCATACTTCCCTTCACAGCCAAACTGCCCCCGGTAAAAACGCTGTTCAAAGCCATAACCTGCATATTTGTCGGCAATCTTCTGCAACAAAGCCTGCCAACCATCTTTACGCTTCTGTACCGACCATTCCAACACCAGTCTCATCTCATTCCGTTCCGACTGGCTTTTCTGCAGATTATATTTTTCCTTTTCCAAATTCAACTGAATAAACTGGACCATGGTATCATAAAAGATCCGGGCACAGATTTCATCATTCAATACCTGGAGCCTGACCATCGGTTCGTTCATCACGGAAAGCAGATAGGCATACAACGGTTCACTATCCGTTTCCGCACATTCGCCGGTTTCGACATACCTGTCCAACACCTGCACGTAGAATCCCGAATCATACCTGCCGCTACTCATCGCCATATCTTAACTTTCGTACATCAACACGTGCCCAGGCTATCTCCTTGCGGAGGGTAGCAGCATATTCACTCACACTTTTCTTGTCATCCTCAGAAACAAAGATATTGTCTGACAGATCCTTCACCAGCTTGTCTATCCGGGCAGAAACTGTTTCCAATTCCGTTTCATAGTCCCTGTCTGTAACAGAAAGATTTCCAAAGCATAGCTGTTGTTCCTCTCCCCTCTTCAGACGTCTCATCGGAAAACGTACTCCGTTTATATAAAGATGCCTGTCGTCCCGGTAAAGCGTGACACGTTCCATTTTCTGCTCTTTCATCCGGCCGGTGTCGGAGAAGGCACGGATAATCGTCCGCTTCGGATTCAAGGGGTCAAGGTACATCACGCCTATGGTAGGCGTATCTTTGGGATGGTATTCTTTCATATTCTTATAATCTACAATGAAGATGTAGGTGTTGCCTGTACCATGATTCTCCACCTGATAATAAAAATGATCCGTTATCAGAAGGTCATCGTCACGGCGGTCTCCGTTCAATCGCGCCTTGTCCAACGCCTCCCATACCCGGCTGACCTTCAAATCGGATTTCAAAGAGGTAGTTATGGAAGCTATTTCTTTTACATAAAGAACGAACAAGGCCCGGATAACAATCTGACGGACTTCGGCACATTCATCCGGCTCGCTCCACAAACAATGGTAGATAGGAAGCAAATCTATGATACACACTTCCTTACGCCCATGTATAAAAGCGGAAGCTTTCAACAGCCGGACAATATTCTTCCATCGTCGGTCACTGACATATATGTTCCTACGTATTTCGGTGTCTTGCATCTCCACACTCGTCAAGGCTTTACGGATGGCCGTGATGCACGACAAGACTTCCGGTGATACCGTGACTTTGCCTATTTCTTTTTGCCATCCGGCATATTCCTCGTCAGAAATCTGCCCTTCAAGACTTCTTCTTTCCCGCTCATTGTCATCATCCAAAAGCATCTTATAAAACTCTTCTTCTTCTTTGACACACGTACAGATGACACGAATCAGGAAACGGTCCCACAAAGCCTCCAAGCCTTCTCCCTGGGCAGGCAGTTCATTACTTGCCGCCACCAACAGTTTCAAAGGCAGTTTCAATTCTTTATCCCCATTGCGGAAAAGTTTCTCATTGATCACCGTCAGTAACGTATTCTGTATAGCCGGTCCTGCTTTCCATATTTCATCCAGAAAAACGACATCTGCCGTGGGCAAGTATCCCTCCGTCACCCGTTCGTATTTATCGGACTCTTTAAGGCGGCTGATACTTACCGGACCAAATATTTCATCGGGAGTAGAAAAGCGGGACATCAGATATTCAAAAGCATCAGCATTGACAAAAACTTCTTTCAACCGACGTGCCACCATGGATTTAGCTACTCCCGGAGGACCCAGGAGCAGGATGCTCTCGCCTGCCAGAGCGGCCAGTAAGGACAAACTTATCTCGGTCTCTTTCTCATAGACTCCACGATTCATTTCGGATAACAGCAGCCGGATACGCTGCGTGATTTCAGTTCCTTTAGTATTCACTGTTAGATTGTATTTATTGAGAAAGTGCAAAGATAGAAAATAGAAATTGAGTTGGTTGGATAACGGTTTGCTTTTATTTTAGTTTCTTTTGTAGGAATTTTAGAGCAACAAATATAAACATGAAACGCAGAGCCATGCGACTGGGGACAAATTCCCTCTACCGCAACTCTGCGATTTCAGCCCGAAAACCTTTTCCTTTTCACGTCTGTACAATGGAGGCCGATGGCAGCGAAAACAAGCGACTGACCTTACGGAAAAGTCGGTACAATAAAAAAAAGAAAACAGCATACAGCCAGTAGATTGCTACCAGTCCGTATGCTGTCCTGATATTCTATGGGAGGGATATGTATTTTTTCTTGTCACAAACACCCCTGCGCCATTCGTTGATACAGACCGGCTGATAACCGCCCTTTTCGGTTGTCTTGCTGAACCATCTTCGGGCAAAGGCATCCTCACGCCCTCTAAAGAAATTACGGAACAACTCAATTTTATCATGTAGAGAGAAATTGACAGGAGGGAACATGACGGAAGAGAACACAGACGTCTCATCTGAAATCTTCTTGTCGGAATATGCAATACCATGTTGCAGAAGAATTGATTTCAACTCTTCGTTTTCGGCAAGCAAGGTATCATACTTCTTGACAAGCGTGTCGTATTTTTCTTTAAGGTTTTCCATTTCATTTTGCCGCCAACAGTCCGCAGAGAAGTGCTATGCCGAAACTTAGGAATGTCCCGGCAAGGACATACTCCGTTTTTGCGGTGTCCGTGTCTTTGAATCTTAGTATGGACTTTGCCGCTATAATAAAACCGACCGCTTCGTATTGGCCTATTATTACAAATATGATTGTGAGGGCACGTTCCAGATTCCCAATCAACGCTTGAAAGGAAGGTTAATGTCAGTCATGTTGTAATCCACGTCGTTTTCAGTTTCGGCATAGAGGGCGTAGGCAAGGCCATTACTTTTGGTTTGTTTGCTCAAATCCACATTACCATCGGCAGGATACCGGGCACGCACCTTGCTTGTCTGTTTATCTTTCCAATAGATGGGACCATCGGTGGATGGGGATACGGTTATCTCCTTATTGTCCGAAACCTGAATTTCATATATCCGGCTGTCATTATCCGCATACCCCTTGATGCCGACACGTATCCGGTCACCATCCTGCCATACGCTGCTGTTCCGATCCTTGCTTTCCGACACTCGTGTCTGCGGGGCATCGGCACTCCAACAGCTGTTCGCTCACTTCCGAGCCGAGGGTGATGCCGCTTATCTGCAAGGGGTACTTGCCTTCAGGCAGGATGTTGCCACCCGGTTCATCGTCCTGCGTACAGGAGGTAAGCACCAAGTGCCGCCCCAAAAATCATATTTGATACAATCTTGTTCATATCCTTGTCTTTTTTATATTATTTTTGTTATCAAATTCCTACCCTCCAATCTGCACCGTGGGCACTCCCGGACTTATTGTTGTCTAAATCTCAATTATTGTCCGTTAATATAGCATATCTCTCTCAATGTATGCGGAGAGTCCGACAGGAACTTTCCCGGTTGCGGGGGTGAGATGAACCGGCTTTCTACCCGCGTACCGATGTAAAGCAGGATTGGAACTTGGTACTGCTTTTTCAGCATGATCCGCTCTGTAGAAACAATTCTCCAGACATTGGTACCCAGTTCTTTTTTCTCGTACTTTTCCGGCAGCCCGAAAGCCACTTTGTCACCGCTGGTTCGCAGGCTGAGTTTTTCTCCGCGCATGTCGTTTTCATCCTTAAATATGCACAGATATTCCCAATAATATGCAGGTGAAGAAAACCGGAGGGTGAACTTCGGGCAACAGATTTCCTGCAGCTCCTTGATTTCTTGCTTTACGGCTTCCAACCGCTTCCCGGTTTCTTTCCCGTCGCCTTCCTTTTCCAGTTGTTCCATCTTCGTATGGAGTCTTTGCAGTCTCTCCGGTGCCGACTTTACCGGTTCCAGTTTCATGCGGCAGAACTCGTTTTTCAGTCTTTGTTCCTTCGTTTCCTTTTTCCAGACATAATCGGCATTCACTTCCACCACACCGTTTTCTATGCTGAAAAGGTAAAGGCTTCCCGGCTCATACCCCTTGCTCTCTATCTGTTGCAGGAAATAGGGATCTTTCACTCTCATGGATACCTCCAGCACATCATCATCCATAAAGCCCGGCGCATCATCGGGCATCGCCCATTGCCATTCGTTCGTGCCGGTGGGCACGAACATCACTCCCCGTTGTCTCATCAGCTTTCGGGTATCGGATGTCGGCTCCAGAATCACATTGCGGTTCATAAACGAATCGTAGTAAGTGTGTTCGATGCGTATGATGGCTATAGGTATATATCGACTCATCTGTTTTCTCCTTTTTTAATATATTGACTGACGGTTCCCGGGCAATGCCTCCACTGCCGGAGGCTTCATTTGCATCCACTACAAGCCGGCGCAATTTGCACATCACCGATGGATAATATTGTCCGCTCAGTGTGGTCCAAATGTTGTTGGTATCTTGGGCTGACAGCATTACGAGTTCCACTGTATATCGCTGTCCGTCCAGCTCGAAGAAGGGATGTGACTGGGCAAAAAGCAGTGTTTCATTCAATACGGACAGCGATTGGGCGTACTGCCTGTCATCATAAACGGCTGCAAGCATCAGGTCAAGGCTCAGCAGCAGCGGATAAGTCTGCACATAGTCCGTGCCGCCACGGCTGATGCCGGATGAGATGCCTCCCGATGTTTCGCGTTCGATGTTAACCAGCGAGACAATCAGTTTGCAGAGTCTTTCGTCCGCACTGTTGCCGATGAATCCGACTTCCGCCAAGCCTTCGGGCTGGTGGTGCAGCCGGGAGAGATATTCGTCCAGCCGCTCGGCGTAGTATGTCAGGATGCGTCTTATCATTTTCTTTGTTTATCTTCCTTTTTTAATACGTTATACCCACCCTTAGCTGTCAGTTTGCCGTCACCCCGTATGATGATGGTTGTTCCGGTAACATTGTACAATGCGCTCTTCTCTGAGGAGACCATCGTATTTTCTCCTTTGAGAGGCAAGGACGAACAGACCGAGGCAATACAGAAAAATGTTTTGTTTCATATAGCTTATAATTTTTATTGTTTACTGCCTAAAACTACTATTTTTTGCCGAAACGGAGAAAAAGAAAAAGCTCTGAAATCCTTGAATTTCAGAGCTTTGCCTTTATTTGCTATTTGCTTTCGCGGTGCGTACGGTACTTTAACCTACAATTTTACAAAATATCATAAACTTGTAACTATCTACTAATAAACAGCTTATTACGATTGGTATATATCGTAAAATATCACCTAAAATCTTTTGCTATCTCAATAATTGGGTGTATATTTGGGTGCTAATTTAATTACACCCGAATATGAATATCAAGAGAAACATCATCTTTTCTTTGGAAAGCCGGAAGAAGAACGGCGTACCAATCGTGGAGAATGTGCCTATCCGTATGCGTGTGATATTTGCCAGCCAGCGCATCGAATTTACAACGGGCTACCGCATCGACGCAGCCAAATGGGACACAGACAAACAACGTGTAAAGCCGGGCTGCACCAACAAGCTGAAACAGAGCGCATCCGAAATCAATACCGACCTGCTGCGCTACTATACGGAAATACAGAACATCTTCAAGGAGTTTGAGGTTCAGGGAACCATGCCTACCACCGCACAAGTAAAGGAGGCTTTCAACAGCCTGCACAGCGAAAAGGGGGAGGAAGAACAGCAGAAACCCCTGACGTTCGCCCCTATGGAGGTGTTCGGGGAGTTCATCAAGGAATGCGGGACACAGAACGGCTGGTCTGACGCCACTTATGAGAAGTTCGCCGCAGTGAGGAAACACCTTGAGAAGTTCGACAAGGAACTGACCTTCGAGGCACTGGACGAACCCAAGCTGACAAGCTATGTGAATTTCCTCAAGGACGTGGAAGGATTGCGCAACACGTCCACCATGAAGCAGATAGCTTACCTGAAATGGTTCCTACGGTGGTGCACCAAGAAAGGGTATTGCATGAACAACGCCTACGAGAGCTTCAACCCGAAGCTGAAAAGCGTCCAAAAGAAGGTGATATTTCTCGCATGGGAAGAACTGAACAAGCTGAAAGACTACAAAATACCCCCGACCAAGCAATATCTCGAACGGGTAAGGGACGTCTTTCTGTTCTGCTGTTTCAGCGGGCTGCGCTATTCGGACGTGTACAACCTCAAACGGAGCGACATTCGGGACGGGTATATAGAAATCACCACCGTAAAGACTGCCGACCGCCTTGTCATCGAACTGAACAACCACAGCAGGGCGATACTTGACAAATACAAGGACGTGGAGTTTGAAGGACACAAGGCGCTCCCGGTCATCAGCAACCAAAAGATGAACAACTACCTGAAAGAACTGGGAGAACTTGCGGAAATCAACGAGCCGGTAAGCGAGACCTACTACAAGGGCAGCGAACGTATAGACACCATCACACCCAAATACGCGCTGTTGGGCACCCATGCCGGAAGACGGACATTCATCTGTAACGCTTTGGCATTGGGCATCCCCGCACAAGTGGTGATGAAATGGACGGGGCACAGCGACTACAAGGCGATGAAGCCCTACATAGACATAGCCGATGACGTGAAGGCGAACGCAATGAGCAAATTCAACCAACTGTAACTATCACACTATGGACGAAAGAATAACATCAATGATACCCCGCTACGGGAAACTCAACAAGATATACACCGAAATAATGTCCGGCGGCAGTTTCTCTTTTGAGAAGCAACAGTTCATTTCTGATTTTTACAGAGAGTACGGGGACACGCAGACCTTTGAAACCGCACTTATCAGCCTCATGCTTGAAGCGGACGCCGCGCACTTCTCCATATTGCTGAACAGCCTGAAACGAGAGATTGAGAGCAACATCTCGACTTACAGCGCCTGCAAGGAGTTTTTTGACTGCCTCGATACCGGATATGTCTGCCGACAGCATGAAGAGCGCTTCGACTGGAGCATCGACAGACAGATGAAAGTCACAAACGGATATTACCGGGAACTCATGGCAGCTAACGGCTCTTTGGAAGCAGTAGGTTTCAGGGAACACGACCGTCAGGAAGAGGAACTGCTGGAAAGAAGGTACGACCGATGCAAACGGGAATACGACAAGGAGAAAGCCAAACTGGACGAACTGTACAGGCAGAAGGAGCAGGCAAGACGGGAAGCCCTGCAATGCCTGCAAAACCGTTGCGGGGACATTTGCAGGCTGGGAGGCTCACTATTGGCAATCCTTGATAAATACCTGACCGACCAAAAGAAAAAGGAGGGGGAAGAAAAGGAAATTCCCTCATCCGGTACCACTCCGGCAAGCCCACCCGCCTATTTCCCCATGCGACTGCTGTCAGCCATTTATGAGAAATGCAACGACAAACAGTTTGAAGCCGTTCCCGAAGCCGATTTCTACGCCGGAATGAACTTGCAGCCATGCAGGAACAGGCTGAAGATAAGACCGGGAGAAAAGGCGCGTGTATGCTACCTGATATTCCTCATGGGTGAGACCCTCTCCAATCAGGACAGAGAGAAGTGGAAGGATGAAATCATGAGATTGCTGGATATAGACATAAAATATTACAAATCCAAATACAAGGCACCCGTTCCCCGTACAGATTTAGCCAGTGACAGCAATCAGGAATTTGCCAAGGAAATGCGGTTAATATTCCGATAGCCGGTGATATGTCCCGACATTCCACGACACGACCACTTTTACCACTCAAAATAATTTCTACTACCTTTTATTACTCACTGATACTTAATAAGATAGCGTGATACTCCAATCACGCTATCCACATCCTTACCACCCGTACCCGGAACTAACTTTGCACTGTTCGAACGAAATAAAAAGCCCATGCGCAGGGCTTACAGTACAAACGTTAATTTCATTCTGATATGGAAATTAGAGACCTTTTATCAAAGCCCGTATGGCAGATGACGGGCGAAGAGTTCATATTCCTGAATCGCCATGCCTTGCAGGGAAGTGAAACGAAGCCAGCCCAGCCAGCAGCCGACAAGGACAAGAAATACGTGTACGGGATAGGCGGCATAGCCCGGCTGTTCGGGTGCAGCATACCCACTGCAAACCGCATCAAGAAAAGCGGGAGGATAGACAGAGCCATTACGCAGATAGGGCGCAAAATCATCGTCGATGCGGACATGGCACTGGAACTGGCAGGACGTAAAAGCGGGGGACGCAGATAGGGAGGTGCCATATGGAAAACAAGGAAAGAAACATCACGCCCGAAGAGGCGATAATCCTATGGCATGCCTCGCGGCTTGACCTTTCGGAAGACTATGAGCAGGCACCCGAAATCCTAAAAGTGCAGGGCTCCGTCATCGGCACGCTGGGAAACTTCAGCGCGTCAATCGGAAAAGCCAAAAGCAAGAAAACATTCAACGTCTCCGCAATCGTGGCGGCTGCGCTGAAAAACGGGACGGTACTGAACTATACGGCGGAACTGCCCGAAAACAAGCGGAAAATACTCTATGTGGACACCGAACAGAGCTCCTACCACTGTGCGAAAGTGGCAAGGCGCAGCCTGCGCATGGCGGGACTGCCGACAGGCAGCAACCATGAGAACCTCGAGTTCCTCGTCCTGCGGAAATACACGCCCGAAGAGCGCATAGCAATCGTGAGGGAGGCAATCTACCGGACTGAAAACGTCGGGCTGGTAATCATCGACGGAATACGGGACATGGTGTACGACATCAACAGCCCCGGCGAATCCACGAAGGTAATCTCCCTGCTGATGACATGGACGGGGGAAAGGAACATCCACATCCATACCATACTGCACCAGAACAAGGGGGACGAGAACGCAAGGGGGCACATCGGAACCGAGCTAAGCAACAAGGCGGAAACGGTGCTGCAAGTGGAGAAGGACAGCAAGAATCCCGACATAAGTACGGTCAAAACCGCACATATCAGGGCGGTGGACTTCGAACCGTTCGCATTCCGCATCAATGAGGAAGCATTGCCCGAACTGCTGGAAGACTACCAGTTCAAGGACAAGGATGAGACAAAAGGAAACAGGGAGAAGTTCGACCCGTACAAGGACATCACCGAGCGGCAGCACCGCATCGCACTGGAAGCGGCGTTCACCCTGAAAGACGAATACGGCTATCAGGAACTTGCGGAAGCCTTGCAGGAAGCATACGCCTCTGTCGGTGTCACGCTTGGAGACAACAAGGTGGTAAAACTCATCACCGTACTCAAAAGCAAGCGGATGATAGTGCAGGAGAACGGCAGGAAATACACCTTCAACCCCGACTTCCACTATTAGCGGCACAGACCGGAAACCACTTTACTTTAGTCAGGGCATATATATACGTCAGAGTAAAGTGAAGTGTTCCGGTTGCTGATAAAAGCACTTTACTTTATTCCCGTACCATATATATACGGAAGTAAAGTAAAGTGGATACAGCCCGTAATATACGGAAAGGTACGGGCGAAAAGAAAAAAACAATATCCACTTAAACAGAAACCTACATGAATACGAATGAAGCGAAACAGATACGCATAGAGGAATATCTGCACAGTCTCGGCTACGACCCGGTAAGGAAACAGGGCGACAGCCTATGGTACAAGTCACCATTCAGGAATGAACGGGAACCGTCCTTCAAGGTCAACACGGAACGCAATCTATGGTACGATTTTGGCGCGGGCAGGGGCGGGAACATCATCGCACTGGCGCAGGAGCTCTACGCATCCGACAGCCTGCCCTACCTTTTGGAACGGATAGCGGAGCAGGCGCCCGGCGTGCATCCGGTCTCCTTTTCTTTTGGCAAGCAGGCACTCTCAAAACCGAGCTTCCAACAGTTGGAGGTGGTGCCGCTCTCTTCCCCTGCCTTGTATTCCTATCTGCGGCAGAGGGGGATAAATACGGAGCTGGCGAAAAGAGAATGCAGGGAAGTGTGCTATCTGACCGACGGTAAACCATACTTTGCCATCGGCTTCCCCAACCGTTCGGGAGGCTACGAGATACGCAACAAGTTTTTTAAAGGGTGCATCGCACCGAAGGACATCACCCACATACGGCAGGAACAGACGAGGGAGACCTGCTGCCTCTTCGAGGGCTTCATGGACTACCTCTCCTTCCTCACCCTGCGGCTGGAAAGGTGTCCCGACCGTCCCGACCTTGACGGGCAGGACTACATCGTGCTGAACTCGACTTCCAACCTATCCAAAGCAATCCGACCTTTGGGCGGTTACGGACGCATCCATTGCTTTCTTGACAACGACAAGGCGGGAATGGAAGCCGTTCAGGAACTGCGGGAGAAATACGGAATGCGTGTCCGGGACGCATCACACATATACGGAGACTACAACGACCTGAACGACTTCCTTTGTGGTAAACGGTCAGGACAAGCGGAACGGCGGCAGGAGAAACCGGAACCGGAAAGAGAACAACGGCAGGCAAGACAGCCGGAGAGGAAAGGCAGAGGTTTCAGGATGTAACCGCACAGCCGGCTGAAGGCTTTAAAAAAGCCATAGCTCATTAGGGCTTTTTCTTCACGCAATGCACGCATTGCTAAAAAAGCCCCAATGAGCAAAAGGGACGCCGCCCCTTTTGAAACCCCGGAGCCATGCGGCATGGGAACAAGGCAGGGGAAGTATTAACCGAAAAATATATTACAGTTATGGGATATGTAGTTTTGCATTTGGAGAAAGCAAAGGGTACGGACAGCAGGATGTCCGCACACATAGAGCGCACCGTCCACCCCAAGAACGCGGACAGAACGCGCACGCACCTGAACAGGGAATTGGTGCAATTCCCCGAAGGAGTGAGGAACCGCACACAGGCAATAGCGCACCGGATAGAGACAGCAGGTATCAGACGCAAGGTGGGTACCAACCAGGTGAAAGCAATCCGGGTACTGCTCACCGGAAGCAACAAGGACATGAAGCAAATGGAAGCGGACGGACAGCTTGACGGATGGTGCAACGACAGCCTGCAATGGCTCCGGGAAACATACGGGGAGCGGAATCTCGTGTCGGCAGTTCTGCACATGGACGAAAAGACACCGCACATACACGCCACTATCGTACCGATAGTGACCGGAGAGCGCAGGAAAGCCAAAAAAGAAGAACAGAACGGGAAAAAGAAATACCGCAAGAAGAGCACGCAGGACGTGCGGCTGTGTGCTGATGATGTCATGGCAAGGCACAAGCTGAAACACTATCAGGACACCTACGCACAAGCCATGGGCAAATATGGCTTGCAAAGAGGAATAGACGGTTCGCTGGCAAAACACATCTCCACCATGCAATACTACAAGGAGCTGGTAGAGCAACAAGACAGTCTGCAGGAGAACATAGAAACCCTGCTGGGACTGGAAGAGGAAGCGCAGAAGAGGTTGAAGCAAGTCAAGGGAGAAATCAACACGCAGAAGATGAAGAATGCGGCGGTAAACGCCACCACAGCCATAGCGGACGGGGTGAGTTCTCTTTTGGGAGGCAGCAAGGTCAGGAGGCTGGAAACGGAGAATGAAGGTTTGAGGCAGGGCATTGTGAAGCTGCAAAAGCAGGTACAAGCCGAACAGAGGGAACAGAAGAACATGGAAAACCGCCACAATAGCGAGATAGTCAGGATAGACCGGAATTACCAACAGAAAATTGCAGGGTACGACAATAGGCTGAAACAGATAGATACCTATTTCCCTATCGTAACGGAACTGCTGCCCATAGCCGAGCAATGCCGGGAAGTGGGGTTCACCGAGGAACTGACAAGGCGAATCGTCAGCCTGCAACCCGTAGGGTTTAAAGGCAGGCTCTATTCGAAAGAACACAAGGAGAGGTTCAGGACGGAGCACTCAACGGCAACCGTAGAGAGAAACCCGCAGGAGAATGGGAAATTCAGGTTATGCATTGACGGTATACCGATACTTGAATGGTTCAGGATGAAATTCCAAGAACTCAAAGAAAAACTGGGTGTAAGCCACACCCAAAAAGAGGAGAACAAACTCCAAAGGGGATTTCGGTTATAAAATCTCAACTCGCTATTGTTGTATTACATGTAAAAAAGAACTATTTCTCCATGCGAATTTGCTCTTTTTTACTTAACTTTGCACAGAAAAAGAACAAAATAACACAACAATGGATGTTAGATAATCTTTTTGAAAGATTAAAAGCAACAATCATGCGTAATGATTTCTTGCGGACGATTATTATTATCGGATTAATAGCTTTGGCTTGTCTGATAATTTACACAGTAGGAAAATGTACAGGCAAATTCTTTGCAACGATATAAGTATAATAGTAAATATAGAAAAATTAATATGATTATGACAGACAAAAAATTTAGAGTATTAAACCTTGTATTATTCTCATTCATACTCTTGTTCAGCTTGACGAAATATCTATTTCCAGTAGTAATTGTACCTGTTGGTTGGATACCATTCATAGAGAATCCATATCCAGTATCTGTTGCATCCATATTGAGAAATATATTATTGGTTTTTGCTATTATTATCAACCTCTATCATTTAGTTAGGGATAAAAGATAGTTTACCGTGAGGAATCTGAACATTCCCGTCCTTGCGGATGTGTCATCCGCAGGAACGGGGTGTTAAACACAATCAGATACCTTATTCACACTATACAATGAAAAAGAGAAGTTTAAAATATGGTTTGTTTTATGCTATAGGATTGCTTGCCGTAATAATGTTTGCATCTGCTTTATGTTTTTGGATAATACCTGCGGTAAACGGGAAATGGGAAGCTATGTCTATTGCGCTGTGGATGTACGGGTGGTATTATGGTTATTACCTATTTACTAAGCGTTATACCAAATGGTGGAAAGAGATAGGGGAATAAACAGTAATATAATCATTCATTATTTCAAATTGCGGTCAAAGCAACTATTCCGAATTTTAAAGGAGTTGGGGATTATCAGAAGCCTGTTTTTGTCCGGGCTTCTTTTTTTAGCCTATACGGTTGGTTGTATATCCTTTTATTCCTAATAGCACTTGTCGGTGCGCTACATGGCAACATCCGCATTGGAAAAGTCGCTTTGATTGTTTGGGGAATCATTCAGACAATGGCATTTACATCCATTCCCCAACGGCAAGAATTCACCCCTTTCCTGAATTATCCAACGTTGCAGAAAAAACTCATTCCTACTAAGAAGTATTCAAATTCAAAACAAACACCCAACTTTACATTTTCGGGTGTAAAATTGGGTGCTTGTTTTGTAAAATATTGAAAATCAATGTTTAATGCGGTGCGTACGGGACTCGAACCCGTGACCCCATGCGTGACAGGCATGTATTCTAACCAACTGAACTAACGCACCATTATTTCATTTTATCATTGCTATCTCTCTCGATTGCGGTTGCAAAGGTAGGTATTTCTTTGGAATCTGCAATACCTGTGATGAATATTTTTTTGATGTGATTTTGCTGTGATTGTCTTATATCCTCATATTGAGAAGATTGTATGAATGAAAAAAGTTACTATTTAACGATTGTTTAGAAATTCGCATTCAAGAGGTTCTAATGCTTGCAGGAAAATCTATTCTTGGAGAAAACGAAACATTTTGAGGCATCTTTTAAACTTCTTGCTTGAAAAGTTCGTTGATTTGCAATAAATCGTTATTTTTGCGAACTCAAAACGGAAATGTTGTAACTTAAATACTGTAAAAACGGAATTTTAGAATGATGAAAACGGCTAAACTGTTACTTCATTGTCCCGACCGACCGGGGATTTTGGCGGAAGTGACAGACTTTATAACGGTAAATAAGGGGAATATTATCTATCTGAATCAATATATAGATCATGTCGAGGATATCTTTTTCATGCGTATTGAGTGGGAATTGCAGGATTTCCTGATACTTCAAGAAAAGACAGACCGTGCGGTTCAAAAACATATTGAACACAAGGTGCTGGCATATAAAAATAGAACAGTCATATTTAATTAAAGGATAATTGATGGAAGTTGCGGTCATAAAATACAATGCAGGTAATATCCGTTCGGTGGATTACGCTTTGAGACGTTTGGGGGTGGAGGCGGTCATTACGGCAGATGAGGCGGTGTTGCGCGCAGCCGACAAAGTGATATTTCCCGGTGTTGGCGAGGCGGAAACCACGATGAGTTTTTTGCAGGCAGGAGGCATGGACAGACTGATAAAAGAATTGCGCCAACCGGTATTGGGAATATGCCTGGGAATGCAGTTGATGTGTCGTCATTCGGAAGAAGGTAATGTCGATGGACTTGGAATCTTTGATGCCGATGTGAAGCGTTTTGTCTCCCGCAGGCATGAAGACAAGGTTCCGCACATGGGATGGAATACCATTACGCAGACTGATAGCGACTTGTTCAAAGGCTTTACGAAAGAAGAGTTTGTCTATTTCGTGCATAGCTTTTATGTTCCGGTCAATGACTGCACGGCAGCCGTGACGGATTATATCCTGCCGTTCAGTGCCGCTTTGCACAAGGACAACTATTATGCTACCCAGTTCCACCCGGAAAAGAGTGGGAGTGTAGGCGAACGCATCTTGCGGAATTTTTTGGAGTTATGAGGAAATACGAAAAATGTAAATCATCAACGTACCTATGTGTTAAGGACAAGAAATGCGCCATGACCATAGGGAATAAACCGTAAATAGAATGATTGAACTGATACCTGCCATTGATATTATCGGTGGAAAGTGTGTACGTCTGTCCCAAGGCGATTACGACAGTAAGAAGGTGTATAACGAGAATCCGGTGGAAGTAGCCAAAAAACTGGAGGCTCACGGCATCCGTCGCCTTCATGTGGTTGATTTGGATGGGGCGGCTTCGCATCATGTGGTGAATTACCGTACATTGGAACAGATTGCCTCGCGCACTTCCTTGATTATTGATTTTGGAGGTGGCGTGAAGAGTGACGAAGATTTAATCATCGCTTTCGAAAATGGCGCGCAGATGGTGACGGGTGGCAGCATTGCCGTGAAGAATCCCGGAATATTTTGCCGTTGGCTGCAGATGTATGGCTCGGAGAAAATGATTCTCGGTGCTGATGTGAAAGATTACAAGATTGCAGTTAACGGCTGGAAAGACGAAAGTGCTTGTGAACTGTTCCCTTTCCTCAAGGAATATGTGGAGAAAGGCATACGGAAGGTAATCTGCACGGATATCTGTTGTGACGGGATGCTGCAGGGTCCTTCCACGTCTTTGTACAAGGAAATATTGGAACGGCATCCGGGGCTGTATCTGATTGCCAGCGGTGGAGTGAGTTGTGCTGATGACATACGTATGCTAGAGGCTGCCGGTGTGCCTGCCGTCATTTTCGGCAAGGCTTTGTATGAGGGCCGTATCAGTTTTAAGGAATTGGAAAGATTTATGATTTGTAATTTATGATTTATTCATGCGGTATAGCGGTTAATCATAAATCGAGTCATAAGTAATAAGTAATAAATCATAAATCAGTTCGTTGTGTTAGCGAAAAGAATTATTCCCTGCCTCGATATCAAAGACGGGCAGACAGTGAAAGGAACCAATTTTGTGAATTTGCGCCAGGCAGGTGATCCGGTTGAATTGGCGCGTGCTTATAGCGGGCAGGGTGCCGATGAATTGGTATTCCTGGATATTACGGCCAGTTTTGAAGGACGGAAAACCTTTACTGAGCTGGTGAAACGCATTGCTGCCAATATCAGTATTCCCTTTACCGTAGGTGGAGGTATCCATGAGCTGGGTGACGTGGACCGCCTCCTGAATGCCGGTGCGGATAAGATTTCCATCAATTCTTCTGCCATCCGCTGTCCGGGATTGATAGATGAGATAGCCAAGCATTTCGGCTCGCAAGTCTGTGTGCTGGCAGTGGATGCCAAGCAGACGGAGAAGGGCTGGTGGTGCTATCTGAACGGTGGACGTGTGGAGACAGACAAGGAACTGTTTTCCTGGACAAAAGAGGCGCAGGAACGTGGAGCGGGAGAGGTGCTCTTTACCAGTATGGATCATGACGGTGTAAAGACCGGATATGCCAATGAAGCTCTTTCCGTATTGGCGGACAGGCTTTCCATACCCGTCATTGCGTCGGGGGGGGCAGGTGCAAAAGAGCATTTCCGTGACGTGTTTTTGGAAGGAAAAGCGGATGCTGCATTGGCTGCCAGTGTTTTTCACTTCGGAGAAATTAAAATTCCCGATTTAAAATCGTATCTTTGCGCCCAAGGAATTGCGATGAGAAAATAAGGGAGGATTGTAAATCTCCGGTCATTAAAGCAGTAAAATGAATCGTGAATAGCTAAATCGTAAATAAAATGATGTTGGATTTTGACAAGATGAACGGACTTGTTCCGGCAATTATACAGGATGCAGATACCGCCAAGGTATTGATGCTGGGGTTCATGAACCGGGAAGCATACGACAAAACGGTAGAGACGGGAAAGGTGACTTTCTTTAGCCGTACCAAGAATCGCCTTTGGACGAAAGGCGAGGAGAGTGGCAACTTTTTGAATGTGGTTTCCATGAAAGAAGACTGTGACAAAGATACTCTGCTGATTCAGGTACATCCTGTGGGGCCTGTCTGCCATACCGGTGCAGATACTTGTTGGGGCGAAAAGAACGAGCAGCCTGTCATGTTCCTGAAGCTTCTTCAAGATTTCATAGACAAGCGTCATGAAGAGATGCCCGAGGGATCCTACACGACCAGCCTGTTTGAATCCGGTGTCAACAAGATGGCGCAGAAGGTAGGTGAAGAGGCTGTAGAAACAGTTATTGAAGCTTGCAACGGAACGGACGAACGTCTGATTTATGAAGGAGCCGATTTGCTGTATCATCTGATTGTATTGCTTACTTCCAAAGGCTACCGCATCGAGGATCTTGCCCGTGAGTTGGAAGAACGCCACAGTGTGAACTGGAAGAAGCACTGATTAAATTAAAGAATTAAGAATTTGAGAATTAAGAAAATTCAAAATTCAAAATTAATAAATGGCGCTGATAAAATATAGGAACGTAGAGATACATCAGCAGGAGTTGTGTGTATTGAATGATGTGAATTTGGAGCTTCACAAGGGAGAGTTCGTGTATCTGGTAGGTAAAGTCGGCTCTGGCAAGACCAGCCTGCTCAAGACGTTCTACGGAGAACTGGATATTGCAGCGGGAGAGGCCGAAGTGATGGGGTATGACATGCTTCATATAAAGCGTAAGCATATTCCGCAATTGCGCCGTAAACTTGGCATTATCTTCCAGGATTTCCAGCTGCTTACCGACCGTACGGTTTATGATAATCTTGAATTTGTACTCCGGGCCACCGGGTGGAAAAACAAGGGGGAGATTAAAGACCGTATAGAAGAAGTGCTGACGTTGGTCGGCATGAGTAACAAAGGGTATAAACTGCCCAACGAGCTTTCGGGTGGCGAGCAGCAACGGATTGTAATTGCGCGGGCCGTGCTCAATTCCCCGGATATAATCCTGGCGGACGAGCCTACGGGAAACCTGGATGTTGAAACAGGACGTGCCATTGCGGGGTTGTTGCATGATATCAGCGAGGCAGGTGCCTTGGTAGTGATGACAACGCACAATCTGCAGTTGCTCCGTGAGTTTCCGGGAAAGGTGTACCGCTGTACCGATCATCTGATGACGGATGTCACGGCGGAATACAATCCTGCGGAAATTGATAATTAAAGAATTAAAAATGAAAGCTTCGTAGCTAACAGCTCGTAGCTTGTAACTATAAACTAATTAATACAGGAACGAAAATGAAAGTTTTAAAGTTTGGAGGTACTTCAGTAGGTTCGGCTCAGCGAATGAAGGAAGTGGCCAAATTGATTACCGATGGTGAACGTAAGATTGTGGTTCTCTCCGCCATGTCGGGTACCACAAACACATTGGTTGAGATTTCGGACTATCTGTACAAGAAGAATCCGGAAGGTGCCAACGAGATTATCAACAAGCTGGAATCTAAATACCGCCAGCATATTGATGAGCTTTTTGCTACTCCGGAGTATAAACAGAAAGGCCTGGAACTGATCAAATCTCATTTTGACTATATCCGTTCTTACACTAAAGATCTCTTCACCTTGTTTGAAGAAAAGGTGGTACTGGCTCAGGGTGAGTTGATTTCTACCGCCATGATGAACTACTATTTGCAGGAATGTGGCGTGAAGTCTGTTTTACTTCCGGCTTTGGAATATATGCGTACAGACAAGAACGCTGAGCCCGATCCTATCTATATCAAGGAGAAGCTTCAGGTGCAGTTGGAGTTGCATCCGGAGGCTGAAATCTACATTACGCAAGGATTTATCTGTCGCAACGCATACGGTGAGATTGATAACCTGCAACGTGGAGGAAGCGACTATACGGCTTCTTTGATAGGTGCCGCCGTTAACGCTTCGGAAATTCAGATTTGGACAGATATTGACGGCATGCACAATAACGATCCCCGTATCGTGGACAAGACGGCTCCGGTGCGTCATCTCCATTTTGAAGAGGCTGCCGAGCTGGCCTATTTCGGCGCGAAGATTCTGCATCCTACCTGCATCCAGCCTGCCAAGTACGCCAACATTCCTGTGCGTTTGCTCAACACCATGGATCCTACGGCTCCGGGTACATTGATTTCAAACGATACGGAAAAAGGCAAAATCAAGGCTGTGGCCGCTAAAGACAACATTACGGCCATCAAGATAAAGTCCAGCCGTATGTTGCTTGCCCACGGTTTCCTGCGTAAGGTATTTGAGATTTTCGAAAGTTACCAGACGTCCATCGACATGATTTGTACTTCCGAGGTGGGAGTGTCCGTGTCTATCGATAACATAAAACATCTGAATGAAATCTTGGATGATTTGAAAAAGTATGGCACGGTGACTGTAGATAAAGACATGTGCATTATCTGCGTGGTGGGTGACCTTGAATGGGAAAACGTAGGTTTCGAGGCCAAGGCTCTGGATGCCATGCGTGATATTCCTGTACGTATGATTTCATTCGGCGGCAGCAACTACAACATCTCTTTCCTTATCCGTGAATGTGATAAGAAAGCTGCTTTGCAGTCGCTCAGCGATGCGCTGTTCAACGAGGAATAAACGATTTCCTGTATTACAATTATTATATGAAAGGAACATTCCCTATTAATAAATTCAGCGAGTTGCGTACCCCTTTCTATTATTATGATACGAAGGTGTTGCGCGACACGCTTTCCTGCATCCGCACTGAAGCGTCGAAGTATGACAACTATTCAGTACATTATGCCGTGAAGGCCAATGCCAACCCTAAAGTGCTTACTATTATCCGCGAGAACGGTCTGGGTGCCGACTGCGTAAGCGGCGGAGAGATACGTGCTGCCATCAAGGCAGGCTTTCCTTCCGGCAAGATCGTGTTTGCCGGGGTGGGCAAGGCCGATTGGGAAATAAATTTAGGATTGGACTATGATATATTCTGCTTCAATGTGGAATCTGTTCCCGAACTGGAGGTGATTAACGGGCTGGCTGCCGCCAAGGGCAAGGTTGCCAACGTTGCTTTCCGCATCAACCCCAACGTAGGTGCGCATACGCATGCAAACATCACTACTGGGCTGGCGGAGAATAAGTTCGGTATTAGCATGCAGGACATGGATCATGTGATTGATGTTGCCGGGGAAATGAATAATGTCAAATTCATCGGCTTGCACTTCCACATCGGTTCGCAAATTCTGGACATGGGAGACTTCGTGGCATTGTGCAATCGTGTCAACGAGTTGCAGGACAAGCTTGAAGCGCGCCGCATCCGTATCGAGCACATCAATGTGGGCGGTGGCCTGGGCATTGACTATGCGCATCCCAACCGCCAGGCTATTCCCGATTTCAAAAAGTACTTTATCGCCTATGATGAACATTTGAAGTTGCGCTCTTACCAGACGCTTCACTTCGAGTTGGGACGTTCGGTGGTGGGACAGTGCGGTTCTCTTATTTCGCGGGTGCTCTATGTAAAGCAAGGCACCAACAAGCAGTTCGCCATCCTCGATGCGGGTATGACGGACCTTATCCGTCCGGCGCTTTATCAGGCATTCCATAAGATAGAGAATATCACTTCGGATGCTCCAATGCAAACTTATGATGTGGTAGGACCTATCTGCGAGTCTTCTGATGTCTTCGGCAAGGCCATTGACCTAAACGGTGTAAAACGTGGCGATCTCATCGCTCTCCGTTCCGCCGGTGCATACGGTGAAATCATGGCGTCCGGTTACAACTGCCGGGAATTGCCGCAGGGATATACTTCGGAAGAATTGGTGTGATAATTTTTTGTATCCTGCTTTAATGCGGTAAACACTCTGGAATGACTTTCGCTGTCTGACTTGGAGTATTGTAATTTATTATATAAAAAATGTTATTAGATGAACAAAATTGATGTGTTGTTGTTACTTTTGTAATGATTTCAATTTAACTAATAAATACGATTATGATTACAGAAAAATTACAAAACGCAATTAACGGACAGATTACGGCTGAGATGTGGTCTTCAAACCTGTATTTGGCAATGTCTTTCTATATGGAGAAAGAAGGTTATTCCGGTATGGCTTCTTGGTTGAGGAAGCAATCATCCGAGGAAAAAGCGCATGCTTGTGAATTGGCCTCTTATGTTATTAAACGTGGTGGTAAGGCCAAATTGGATAAGATTGATGTAGTGCCCAATGATTTCGGGACTCCGCTGGAAGTGTTCGAGCAGGTGTATGAGCACGAATGTCGCGTGTCTAAGATGGTTGACGAACTGGTTGATGTGGCTGCTGCCGAAAAGGATAAGGCTTCCCAGGATTTCTTGTGGGGATTTGTTCGCGAGCAGGTAGAAGAAGAAGCTACCGCTGCCGGTATTGTAGATATGATTAAGAAAGCCGGCGCTACCGGAATCTTCTTTGTGGATGTAAAATTGGGAGAGCGCAAATAATATTGCTTGGAAGCTTTATAGAAGATAGGCAAAAACTAAAAAAGTCCTGTAATGTATTTTATATTACAGGACTTTTTTTAGTTATGGATCGCTTATTTCAGTACGCCCAATTCTTTTCCTACCTTAATGAAAGCTGCAATACACTTGTCAAGGTGTTCCTTTTCGTGGCCTGCAGAAATCTGTACACGGATACGTGCCTGTTCCTTTGGAACAACCGGGTAGTAGAATCCCGTTACGTAAATACCTTCTTCCTGCATGCGGGCTGCGTAGATCTGGGATAATTTGGCATCATACAACATGACCGCGCAAATGGCGCTTTGGGTCGGCTTGATGTCGAAACCGGCGGCAGTCATCTTGTCGCGGAAGTAGTTGACGTTCTCTACAAGCTTGTCATGCAGCGCATTGCTTTCTTTCAGCATTCTGAATACTTCAAGGCTTGCACCTATGATACCTGGAGCCAATGAGTTGGAGAACAGGTAAGGACGGCTGCGCTGACGCAGCAAGTCAATGATTTCTTTGCGTCCGGTAGTGAATCCGCCCAAAGCACCGCCAAAGGCTTTGCCTAGAGTGCCGGTGTAGATATCTACCCGTCCGTAGGTGTTGTATTGCTCGCTGACACCGTGTCCTGTAGGACCTACCACACCGGCGGAGTGAGATTCGTCCACCATAACCAATGCGTCGTATTTCTCGGCCAGGTCACAAATCCGGTCCATCGGAGCCACATTGCCGTCCATAGAGAAAACACCGTCTGTAACAATGATGCGGAAACGTTGGGCCTGTGCTTCTTGCAGGCATCTTTCAAGATCTGCCATGTCGGCATTGGCATAGCGGTAGCGTTTTGCTTTACAAAGGCGGACACCGTCAATGATGGAAGCATGGTTCAAGGCATCGGAGATGATAGCGTCTTCTTCCGTGAAGAGGGGTTCGAATACACCGCCGTTGGCATCGAAGCAGGCTGCGTAGAGAATCGTGTCTTCTGTCTTGAAGTAATCGGAAATGGCGGCTTCCAGTTCCTTGTGGATATCTTGCGTTCCGCAGATGAAACGCACGGATGACATTCCATAACCGCGGCGTTCCATTATTTTTTGCGCTGCAGCAATCAGGTTGGGATGGTTGGATAATCCCAGATAATTGTTGGCACAGAAGTTCAGCACTTCCTTGCCTTTCACAGTGATAGCAGCTTGTTGTGCACTTTCAATCAGGCGCTCTTCCTTATAGAGCCCAGCTTCTTTAATTTCAGCAAGTGTCTTGCTGAGATGGTTTTGCATTTTACCGTACATAGCGATTTAATATTTAATGGTGATACATGTTAAGAACATGCTTTGCAAAGGACATCATTTTTCTTGGAATAAACAATATCTTTTTGATAGAAATATGAAAAAAAAGTGTGTATCTTTGCGCACGATATTAATAAATACCTTATTAAATAAGTCTTATGAAAAATATTTTGGTAATTGGAGCTACCGGACAGATTGGTTCGGAACTTACATTGGAGTTGCGTAAACGTTATGGTGCTGATCATGTTGTAGCCGGATATATTCCCAGCGCTATGCCTAAGGGAGAATTGAAGGCATCAGGTCCTTCGGCCATTGCGGACGTAACGGATCGTCAGTCTATTGAAGTAGTGGTACGTCAATTTAAGATTGATACGATATACAATTTGGCGGCTTTGCTGTCGGTTGTCGCTGAAAGCCGCCCGGCCATGGCATGGAAAATCGGTATCGATGGTTTGTGGAATGTATTGGAAGTGGCACGCGAGTACAACTGTGCCGTGTTCACGCCCAGCTCTATCGGCTCATTCGGAGAGGCCACTCCGCATATAAAGACCCCGCAGGATACAATTCAGCGTCCCCGTACGATGTATGGTGTGACGAAAGTGACTACTGAGTTGTTAAGTGACTATTATTACACGAAATACGGGGTTGATACCCGTGCGGTGCGTTTCCCGGGAATCATCTCGAACGTGACTCCTCCGGGGGGTGGCACAACCGACTATGCTGTGGATATATTCTATTCTGCCGTCAAGGGAGAGAAGTTTGTATGTCCGGTGAAGGCAGGTACTTATATGGATATGATGTATATGCCCGACGCGCTGAATGCGGCGATTTCTTTGATGGAGGCGGTTCCGGCAAGACTGAAGCACCGCAACGCGTTCAACATCGCTTCCATGAGTTTTGATCCGGAGCAGATTTATCAGGAGATCAAGAAGCATGTGCCTGATTTTGAAATGGTATATGAAATAGATCCGCTGAAACAGGCGATTGCCGACAGTTGGCCCGATTCTCTGGATGATACTTGTGCCCGTGAAGAATGGGATTGGGTGCCGCAGTATGATTTGGAGTCCATGACTGTAGATATGCTTGAGAAATTAAGAGCTAAATTAAATAAGTGACCGTAGGGTCCGTAAAAGATGAAAAAAGTATTATTGGGATCCATATTGTTCGCTTTGTTGGTTTCATGTGGAAATGGAAAGACGAAAATGGATCCCTTTACTACCATTACGGGAATGGTGGATTCGGTCGGTCATAAGGCCGATACATTGCGGGAAGCGGGAGTGAAGGAAGAGCCTGAACCCATAGAGGCGGACGAGTTGTTTGATGATTTTATCTTCAACTATGCCTCGGATGATGCCTTGCAGAGGCAGAGGACGGTTTTCCCTTTACCTTATTATAATGGGGATACTCCTTCCAAGATAGAGGAGAAGTTTTGGAAACATGACTATCTGTTCACGAAACAGAGTTATTATACCATGCTTTTCGACAAGGAGGGTGATATGGATATGGTAGGTGATACTGCACTGAGTGCTGTACAGGTAGAATGGATTTTCCTGAAAACCCGTATGGTGAAGAAGTATTACTTTCAGCGTGTCAAGGGCATGTGGATGCTTGAGGCCATCAACCTTCGCCATATCGAGGAAGGAGAAAATGAGGACTTTGTAAGCTTCTATACCCGTTTTGTTACCGATAGCCTGTACCAGAGCCGCCACATCCGTAATCCGTTGCAGTATATCACCATTGATCCGGATGATGAATTCTCTATTCTGGAAACTACCCTTGATGTGAATCAGTGGTATGCTTTCCGTCCGGTGATGCCTGTGGATAAACTGTCTAACATCAATTACGGGCAGAAGAATGAAGACTTGTCCAATACCAAAATATTGAAAGTGAATGGTATTGGCAATGGATACTCCGTCATTTTTTATTTCCGGAAACGGGGAGGAGAATGGGAGTTGTACAAATACGAAGATACAAGTATTTAAGTATTTACGATTTGACGGTTTGCGATTGAAGTCTGTATTGTACTTTATGCACCGTCAAATCGTAAATATTATAAGTTTATAGTTTATGATAGGTGATGGGGTGAAAAAGATTCCTAATACATTCGGTGTTGATGTCTCTGCTGCAAGTTTTTTTGAATACGGTTCGGAAGATGAACTGTGTGAGGGGATTGTGGCAGGAAGTATTACCATGCCTTATCTGCATATAGGGAGTGGCAGTAATCTGCTTTTTATAAAGGATTATGAAGGGACGGTGCTGCATTCGTGCATTAAAGGGATAGACGTGACGGCGGAGGATGAAGACCGGGTCTGGGTACGCGTCGGTGCCGGGATGGTATGGGATGATTTTGTGGCATATTGTGTGGAACATAACTGGTATGGCACCGAAAACCTGTCATTGATACCCGGTGAGGTGGGGGCGAGTGCCGTACAGAACATCGGGGCCTATGGCGTAGAGGTGAAGGATTTGGTCACTTCTGTCGAAACCGTGAACATTTTGGGGGAGAAACGGGTTTTCCGGGTACAGGAATGTGAATATGCTTACCGGAAAAGCATTTTTAAACGTCCGGAAATGAAGTCGGTTTTTGTGACCTATGTGAATTTCTGCTTGTCAAAGAAAGAGTCTTATATGTTGGACTACGGGACTATCCGTCAGGAGTTGGCAAAATATCCGGCTGTGGATTTAAAAACCTTGCGCCATGTGATTATTGGTATCCGTGAAAGCAAATTGCCCGATCCGAAAATCTTGGGAAATGCCGGAAGTTTTTTTATGAATCCCATCGTGCCCCGTGTGCAGTTTGAGGCATTGCAGCGGCAATACCCTTCTATGCCACACTACGATGTGGATGAAGAGAGGGTGAAAATTCCTGCCGGATGGATGATAGACCGCTGTGGCTGGAAAGGCAAGGCTTTGGGTGCGGCTGCCGTGCATGATAAACAGGCCCTGGTATTGGTTAATCTGGGTGGTGCGTCCGGTGCTGATATAGTACTCTTGTCGGATGCTGTCAGAGCTTCGGTATATGAAAAGTTCGGGATTGAAATTTATCCGGAAGTAAACTTTATAGGTTGAAGCAGCCAACTGCTTTGACTACTCTAACTACTCATATAGGTATGAAACTGAGAATATTGGGAAGCGGTACTTCAACGGGAGTACCGGAGATAGGCTGTACTTGCCCGGTATGTACTTCTGCCGATCCGCGGGATAACCGTTTGCGTGCATCGTCGTTCGTGCATACGGATGATGCGGTGATATTGATTGATTGTGGTCCCGATTTCAGGGAACAGATGTTGCGCATGTCTTCTTTTGAAAAGATTGACGGGGTGCTGATTACTCATGAACATTACGATCATGCGGGCGGACTGGATGATTTACGTCCGTTCTGCCGTTTTGGCGAGATACCGGTCTATTCGGATGCCTATACCGCCGGCCATTTGCGTGCGAGGATGCCCTATTGTTTTGTGGACAAAGTCTATCCGGGAGTTCCGCGTATCTATCTTCAGGAAGTGGAAGCGGGCAAGCCGTTTTATATTAACCGGACAGAGATTTTGCCCCTTCAGGTCATGCATGGCAGACTGCCTATCCTGGGATACCGCATCGGGGGGCGTTTGGGGTATATTACGGACATGCTTACGATGCCCGAAGAATCTTATGAACAATTGAAAGGATTGGATGTTCTGGTTATAAATGCTTTACGTTTACAGCCTCATGCCACCCATCAAAGTATTTCAGAAGCATTGGTCGCTGCAGAACGTATTGGTGCCAAGGAAACTTATTTCATTCACATGAGCCATCATGCGGGTTTGCATGTGGAGCTTAGCAAGCAGTTGCCGCCCCATATCTACTTGGCTTATGATGGACAGGAAATAGTTTTCTAAACTTTTCGAAACGTTTGTTTTGTTTTATTAGTAGAAAATGTTATTTTTGCCAAAAGTTGATGAATGAATGCCATGAAATTCCGACTCCTCATACGAATAGCTGTCATTCTGTCCGTAGTGCTGCTATGTACGGGGTTTGGCGTGTATTCATTTTTCCGCATGAATGCGGTAGAGAACCAGCAGGATTTTAATCTTTATTCTCTGGTGCCGCAGGATGCCATTGCCGTACTCGAAACGGATCGTATGGCAGATTTGGTGGACGACATCAACCAGCTGAACTGCAGCAAGGAAAATCACTATCTTTATGTATCCGAGCTTTTTGTTTATTTGAAGGACCATCTATATACCTTGATGGATGATACCCCGCACGGGTTGAGCAGAGAAATGAACAAGATGCTGATTAGTTTTCATGAACCGGACACCCCGCTGAACCAAGTCCTGTATTGCAGCCTCGGTTCGGGTGATTATGAGTTGGTGGAAACCTTTATCCGGAAATATTGTTCCAGCAGTTTCCCTTCTAGATTCTTTGACTATAAAGGCGAGGAAATCCGGATTTATCCGATGTCGGACGGACGTTTCCTGGCTGCCTACTTTACACCGGATTTTCTGGCTGTCAGCTTTCAGAAGCGGCTTATAGAGCAGGTGATTGATGCGCGCCGTGAAAAGAAATCGTTGATGCATCTCCGGTCTTTCCGTACGATGCATGCGGGTAAGCATGACAACGTCGCGGCCACGGTATATGTCCGTATGAAGAAGGTGGATATGGGGAAACCTACGGATGGAATCCGTTCCCAGACCCGCTTGGGCAGTTGGACCGAATTTGATATGAAGTTCAATGAAAATGCTATTTATTGTTCCGGTGTCAGTCATGGCGAAGATTCCACTCGGACGTTTATCAACGCTTTGCGCCGGCAGAAACCGATTGAAGGTTTTCCAGGAGCATATCTTCCTTCCACCACATTCTTTTATGACAATTGGGCGCTTTCGGACAGAGAAGCTGTATTCCGTTTTACGGCCTATCAGGAGTATGCCAAGGCCATTTATTCCGATTATATCAAGAAGCGTGATGAAGAATGGATGACTTTCCTGCATGATTATGCGGGAGAGAGCGTGATGTCCTGTCTTTTCCAGTCGAAAGATACTTTGAACAAACTGCCTTGCGCGGTGATGAGTATTCCTGTGAAGGATGAACGTGCGGCCGAGCGCCGGTTGCAATCCTTGTTGAATAGGACGCCCAAAGAGGAGGATGCACCGCCGGTACCGCAGCTGTATCCGGAATATGCCAGGTATCCCAAGGCAAGAAGATTCCGCCAGTATATTTTGCCGCGGAATACGTTGCTTACCCAGATGACGGGTATTACGGAGTCTGCGCTTTATACTTATGCCTGTTTTTATAGGGGAAACCTGTTGCTGGCTCCCGATGCTCCCAGTCTTTCTGCCTATATCGATGCTGTAGAGAATTCCGATGTGCTGGACGGGACGCAGGTCTATGAAGAAGGGATAGGAAGCTTGTCACCGGTATATAGCTTCGTGATGATGGTGGACATGGAAGAAATGCTACGGCAACCGGAAACGTATGTGCGGCTGATACCGAACTTCTTTTTCCGCCAGGCAAAGTTTTTCCGCAAATTCATGCTTGCCGTACAGTTTACATGTACGGAGGGGGTGGTTTACCCTAATATCGTGCTGCTCTATAAGGGAGAGGGGCAGGACTCTTGATCCGGTTTGGATGTATGCAGACAAGGCGTAAAATCGGAAAAAGCATCTTGTGCCTTGGATTTTACGCCTTGTTTGTTATCGTGATTCTTTCTGGTTTAGAAAGGCAAATCGTCCTTTGCGTCTCCAGATAGGAATTCCGGTGCGGCACTTGGTGCCGGGGGAGGTACAGGGGCGCCCGGTGCAGGTGCGGCGGCACTGACACGTTCCACCTTCCATGCACGGATACTGTTGAACCAGCGGTCTTGCCATTGGCGTGCATCCACATCGAAAGAAACGGTCAATTCTTCACCCATCTGAATGTTGAATTGTTCTATTTTATCTGCTCCAAAAACATCGAAACACATTTTGCGTGGATACTGGCCATGGTCTTCGATTACATATTCCTGCACTTTCCACTCGTTTCCGGTCTTAGAAACTCCGCCTCTGGGCTGGAGTATAGCGATGATTTTTCCTGTAAATTCCATTGTTCTCTTTTTAAATGATGCTGCGAAGTTACAATTTTTTAGTAATATGAGACGAATATTCGGCTGTTTTTTCTTTGTATTTCTTTGTCGTAGGGAATTCTTTTTTTAACTTTGTCCGTTGCTTAAATAAGAAGACAAAATAAAAACTTAAATATATAGATTATATGAAATTTATCGTTTCAAGTACTGCGCTCTCCAGTCATTTACAGGCTATCAGCCGGGTGATTAATTCGAAGAATGCGCTGCCTATTTTGGATTGTTTCCTTTTTGAACTGCAAGACGGAACTTTGTCTGTAACTGTATCTGACAGTGAAACGACTATGGTTACTACGGTCGAGGTCAATGAAAGCGATATGGACGGACGTTTTGCCGTGGCTGCCAAAACTTTGTTGGATGCCTTGAAAGAAATTCCCGAGCAACCGTTGACTTTTGAAATCAATACCTCTTCTTTGGAAATAACAGTACAGTATCAGAACGGTAAGTACAGTCTGATGGGACAGAATGCAGACGAATTTCCCCAGTCGGCCATGTTGGGTGACAATGCCGTACGTGTGGAAATGGATGCACAGATTCTGTTGGGCGGCATCAACCGTGCTGTTTTTGCTACGGCGGACGATGAACTCCGTCCCGTAATGAACGGTATCTATTTTGACATTACCACGGAGGACATCACGATGGTGGCATCCGACGGTCATAAGTTGGTGCGTTGTAAGACATTGGCTGCCAAGGGTAACGAGCGTGCCGCATTTATCCTGCCCAAGAAGCCGGCTTCTTTGATGAAGAACCTGCTGCCTAAGGAACAGGGCAATGTAACGATTGAGTTTGATGAACGCAACGCTGTGTTCACTTTGGAAAGCTACCGTATGGTGTGCCGTCTGATTGAAGGACGTTATCCGAACTACAATTCGGTTATTCCGCAAAATAACCCCTACAAAGTGACGGTGGACCGCCAGTTGTTGACCGGTGCCTTACGCCGCGTATCCATATTTTCATCGCAGGCAAGCAGCCTTATCAAGCTGCGTATGCAGGAGAACCTCATCGTTATTTCTGCCCAGGACATCGACTTTTCCACTTCGGCGGAAGAAACGCTGGTTTGCCAGTATGCGGGTAACCCGATGAGCATCGGTTTCAAATCTACTTTCCTGATTGATATTCTGAACAACATCTCTGCCGATGAGGTTATCATTGAATTGGCCGATCCGTCCCGAGCCGGTGTCATCATTCCGGTAGAGCAGGAAGAAAACGAGGATTTGCTGATGCTGCTGATGCCGATGATGCTGAATGACTGATGAATATTAGCAATCGGGTTATGAGCTACGAGCTACAAGTGGCTGCGCAATTATGCCGCACGGTACTTGTAGCTCGTGGCTTGTAAGTCAAACATATAATTTATAGCTCATAGCCAGAGCTTATAAAACGAAAAAACAATGAAATTGAATCTGAAAAATCCGATAGTTTTTTTTGATTTGGAGACTACCGGCACAAACATCAACTCTGACCGAATTGTTGAAATCTGTTATCTTAAAGTATATCCCAACGGGAATGAAGAATCGAAAACAATGCGTATCAATCCCGAAATGCATATTCCTGCAGAATCCTCTGCCGTACATGGCATTTATGACGAAGATATAGCAGATTGTCCCACTTTCAAGGAGGTGGCGCGCAAGATAGCCAATGATATTGAAGGCTGTGATCTTGCAGGTTTTAATTCCAACCGTTTCGATATACCGGTTTTGGCGGAAGAATTCCTGCGTGCCGGAGTGGACATTGACATGAGCCGTCGCAAATTTGTGGATGTGCAGGTTATTTTCCACAAGATGGAACAACGGACCTTGTCTGCCGCCTATAAATTCTATTGTGGCAAGAATCTGGAAGATGCCCATACGGCCGAAGCCGACACCCGTGCCACTTATGAGGTGCTGATGGCCCAGCTGGACCGTTACGGTGAATTGCAGAATGATGTAGCTTTCCTTGCTGACTATTCCAGTTTCAACAAGAACGTGGACTTTGCGGGCCGCATGGTTTATGATGACAATGGAGTGGAAGTATTCAATTTCGGCAAGTATAAGGGTATGTCTGTTTCGGAAGTTCTGAAACGTGATCCGGGTTATTACAGCTGGATTCTGAACAGTGATTTTACTCTGAACACCAAAGCGATGCTGACAAAGATACGCTTGCGCGAAATGACACAGAAATGAAGTAATCCGTAATTTTGATCATGGCAAATACTCTGAAAGGGAAAAAAATAGTATTGGGTATTACAGGGAGCATTGCTGCCTATAAAGCGTGTTACATTATCCGTGGGTTGATAAAGCGTGGTGCCGAAGTGCAGGTAGTCATTACTCCTGCCGGCAAGGAGTTCATTACTCCTGTCACTCTGTCCGCATTGACGAGTAAGCCGGTCATCAGTGAGTTTTTTGCCCAGCGTGACGGAACGTGGAACAGCCATGTGGATCTGGGATTGTGGGCGGACGCCATGCTGGTTGCTCCGGCAACAGCTTCTACCATTGGCAAGATGGCCAATGGAGTAGCCGACAATATGCTGATAACCACTTATCTTTCGGCAAAAGCACCTGTGTTTGTGGCTCCTGCTATGGACTTGGACATGTATGCACATCCTTCTACCCAAAAGAATCTGGAAACATTACGCTCTTATGGCAACCATATCATAGAACCGGGTACAGGAGAACTAGCCAGTCATCTGGTGGGTAAAGGGCGTATGGAAGAGCCGGAAAACATCATTCTCCACCTGGAACAATATTTCGCATCCAAAGAGGGGGATTTGGTCGGCAAGACCATTATGATAACCACAGGGCCTACTTACGAGAAGATTGATCCGGTACGTTTTATAGGTAATTATTCTTCCGGAAAGATGGGTTTTGCGCTTGCCGATGAATGTGCCGGCCGGGGAGCCAAGGTCATCTTGATTGCAGGCCCGGTACAGCAGACCACTCATTTTCCTATGTACCAGTATCATGCGGTGGAGTCGGCACAGCAGATGTATGATGTTGCCTGTAGTCTTTTTGGAGATGTGGATGCCGCTATCTTGTCTGCGGCTGTTGCCGATTATACACCGGAACAGGTGGCGGGCGAGAAAATCAAGCGGGAAAAGACCGGGAACATGATCTTGGAGCTGAAACCTACTCAGGACATTGCCGCCACCTTAGGAGGTTTGAAGAATTCCATGGAAGAAAGGAAGGTTCTTGTAGGTTTTGCGCTCGAGACCCATGACGAGCAGCATAATGCCGAAGGCAAACTCAACCGGAAGAACCTGGATTTCATCGTATTGAATTCTTTGAAGGACAAAGGAGCCGGTTTCCGCTATGATACAAATAAAATCAGTATCATAGACCGGGAAGGAAAGAAGGATTATCCGTTGAAGTCCAAGGCCGAAGTGGCTGTGGATATCGTAGATCATCTGGCAGAAGTCTTGAAAAGCTGATCATTGAAAGTTTGATCATTGATAAAATAATAGCCTACAAGATAGTCAATCAGTAATTTCAATCGTAAATTATGTTGCGTTCACTCTACATACAAAATTATGCACTTATTGAGAAACTTGATATCAATTTTGACAGTGGTTTCTCGGTAATAACGGGCGAGACAGGAGCCGGTAAGTCCATTATTTTGGGCGCTATCGGCTTGTTGTTGGGACAGCGTGCCGATGTGAAGTCTATCCGGACAGGAGCGTCGAAATGCGTTATTGAGGCTCGTTTTGATATATCAGCCTATGGTATGCAGCCTTTTTTTGAGGAAAATGAGTTGGAATATGAAGAGGAGTGTATCCTTCGCCGCGAGGTGTACGCCTCGGGCAAAAGCCGGGCGTTTATCAATGATACGCCTGCCTCTCTGGCACAGATGAAGGAATTGGGGGAGTTGTTGATTGACGTACACTCCCAGCATCAGAACCTGTTATTGAACAAGGAAGGTTTCCAGCTGAATGTGTTGGATATCCTGTCGCATAATGAAGAGGTTTTGGCTGCCTATCAGTCTGTGCATAAGGAATGGAAACAGGCATTGTACGATCTGGAAAAAATCATAGCAAGGGCAGAACAGGATAAGGCGGACGAAGATTACATCCGCTTTCAGTTGGAACAACTGGAGGAAGCCCGTTTGTCTGAGGGTGAGCAGGAAGAGTTGGAACAGGAGGCGGACACTTTGAGCCATGCGGAGGAAATCAAGGCAGGGCTGTACCGTGCCGGACAAATCCTGTACTCGGATGAAGGCGGTCTGCTTTCCGGACTTAAAGACTGCCTGAATACCATGATCGGGTTGCAGAATGTTTTTCCGGTAGCCGGTGAACTGGCCGAGCGCTTGGAGAGCACTTATATCGAATTGAAAGATATTTCGCAGGAAATCTCCGGTAAGGAAGAAGAAGTGGAGTTCAATCCGGCACGCCTGGAAGAAGTGAACGAACGTCTGAACCTGATTTATACACTTCAGCAGAAACACCGTGTCTCTACCATCGGAGAACTGTTGGCTTTGGAAAATGAGTATGCCATGAAGCTTTCGGCTATTACTTCGTCGGAAGAAGATATTGAAAAGTTGAAGGCGTCTTGTGATGTCCTATATAATAAGGTGAAGAAGCAAGCGGCTGTATTGACGAAAGCCCGTACCGCTGCTGCGCGTGAGGTAGAGAAGCAGATGGCTTCCCGCTTGGTGCCGTTAGGTATGCCCAATGTACGTTTTCAGGTGGAGATGGGAACTCGTAAAGAGCCGGGCATGCATGGTATCGATACGGTCAATTTCTTGTTTTCCGCGAATAAGAACGGCACTCTGCAGAATATATCCTCAGTGGCTTCCGGCGGTGAGATAGCCCGTGTCATGCTGTCCGTCAAGGCAATGATAGCAGGGGCTGTGAAACTTCCCACCATTGTATTCGATGAAATAGACACCGGTGTGTCCGGTGAAATAGCCGACCGTATGGCGGATATAATGCAGGAGATGGGCGAGAGTAACCGTCAGGTGATCAGTATCACCCATTTGCCTCAGATAGCGGCCCGCGGACGTGCCCATTACAAGGTGTATAAGCAGGACAACGAGAAAGAGACCAATAGCCATATCCGCCGTTTGACGGATAATGAAAGGGTAGAGGAAATAGCCCACATGTTGAGTGGTGCCACCCTCACCGAAGCCGCTCTGAATAATGCCAGAGCATTATTGGGAGGAACTTGACGGGTTATAAGTAATTAATTATAAGCGATGAGTAGCAGAAACCTCAGTCGCAAATCGTAAATTGTTAAATCGTAAATAGACTCATGGTTGATAAAAGTGAAATGATTTTCGGTGTTCGTGCCGTAATAGAAGCCATTCAGGCAGGAAAAGAGATAGACAAGATATTGGTAAAGAAAGATATTCAGAGTGACTTGTCCAAAGAGTTGTTTGCTGTCTTGAAGGGAACGTTGATACCTGTACAACGTGTTCCGGTAGAACGTATCAACCGCATCACGCGTAAAAACCACCAAGGGGTGATTGCCTTTACCTCTTCAGTCACTTATCAGAAAACGGAGGACTTGGTACCTTTCCTTTTTGAGCAGGGCAAGAATCCGTTGTTTGTGATGCTCGACGGAATAACCGATGTACGTAACTTCGGCGCTATTGCCCGCACCTGTGAATGTGCCGCCGTGGATGCGGTGATAATTCCTGCCAAGAACAGCGTTTCCGTAAATGCCGATGCGATGAAGACTTCGGCAGGTGCCTTGCATACCTTGCCTGTCTGCAGGGAACAAAGTCTGAAAGGGACCTTGCAGTTCCTCAAGGACAGCGGTTTCCATATTGTGGCCGCTACGGAAAAAGGGGATTATGACTATACCAAGGCGGATTATACCGGACCGATGTGTATTATCATGGGAGCTGAGGACAAAGGGGTATCTTATGACAACCTGGCTTTGTGTGACGAGTGGGTAAAGATTCCTATGTTGGGAACCATCGAGTCTCTGAACGTGTCCGTTGCTGCCGGTATCTTGATATATGAAGCTGTGAAACAAAGAAATAATGCAAATCAGTAGTTAAAGTAGTTAAGTAGAATAGACTATTGTACTTAACTACTTGACTACTAATGATAGAAACGAATGATAACTACTTTAACTACTGCCGCGCATAAATAATGAAGATATGAAGAAGATACTTTTGACGCTCACCCTCTGTTTGTTGGCTCAGTGGGGTGTAGCTCAGGCACCCAAATGGGTGGAAAAAGCCAAGCGTGCCGTGTTCTCGGTGGTAACGTACGACCGGGAAGATAAGATACTGAATACCGGAAACGGCTTCTTTGTGACGGAAGACGGAATTGCCTTGTCGGACTACAGCCTGTTTAAGGGTGCTCAGCGTGCTGTGGTAATAAATTCCGAGGGAGTGCAGATGCCGGTGGAAGCAGTGATGGGAGCTGACGACATGTACGATGTGGTCAAGTTCCGTGTAGGTATTTCCGGTAAGAAAGTTCCTGCGCTGACTTTGGCTACCGCTTCTCCCGCAGTAAATACCGAGGTCTGTTTATTGCCATATTCAACTCAGAAGGATCGTTCCTATACGGCCGGAAAGGTAAAGGAGGCAGCCAAGATCGCCGAGAAGTATTTCTATTATACCCTTGACATGCACTTGAAGGATAAGATGGTCAGTTGTCCGGTAATGACTGCCGACGGGCAAGTGTTCGGACTGGCCCAGAAATCATCCGGACAAGATACGGCTACTGTCTGTTATGCCATTGACGCCAACTTTGCGATGGCACAAAATATCAGCGCTTTGTCATACGGAGATATGGCATTGAAGGGTATCGGCATCAAGAAAGCTTTGCCGGATACGGAAGAACAGGCGTTGGTCTTCCTTTATATGGCTTCTTCCCAATTGGCTCCGGAGAAATATATGGAAGTGCTGAATGACTTTATATCCCTGTATCCCAACAGTGCCGACGGCTATCTGCGCCGTGCCTCCCAACAGCTGTACCTGTCGGTGGATGAAGCGTCTATGGATAAGGTGGCAGCGGATATGGACAAGGCTCTGGAGGTGGCTCAAAAGAAAGATGATGCTTACTTCAACCGTGCCAAGATGATTTATAACTATCAATTGGGGAAACCGGAAAAGGTTTATAAGGACTGGACGTTGGACAAGGCTTTGGAAGAGATAAGAAAGGCGATTGCCATTGAGGAACTTCCCGTCTATGTTCAGCAGGAGGGGGATATCTTGTTTGCCAAGCAAGACTATCCGGCAGCCTATGCAAGCTATGATAAAGTGAATAAATCCAATCTCGCGTCTGCCGCTACTTTCTTCAGTGCAGCCAAAACCAAGGAAATGATGCAGGCGCCTGCTGAGGAAGTGCTGGCTCTGATGGACAGTTGTATGGTCCGTTTCACGGAACCCTATACGGAAGCGGCGGCTCCTTATTTGCTGGAACGTGCGCAAGCCCGCATGAATGCCGGACAGGCGCGTAGTGCCATGCTGGATTACGATGCTTACTTTAAGGCTGTGAACGGTAATGTCAACGATTTGTTCTATTATTATCGTGAACAGGCTGCTCTGAAAGCGAAGCAATACCAGCGTGCATTGGACGATTTGGCAAAAGCCATTGAGTTGAATCCGAAAGACTTGACCTACCGTGCAGAGTTGGCTGTGGTCAATATTCGTGTAGGGCGTAACGAAGATGCGCTGAATGTTTTGAAGGCTGCCTTGGAGGTAGATCCGAAGTATGCCGAAGCTTACCGCTTGATGGGCATTGCGCAGATTCAGATGAAGCAGAAAAATGAAGCTTGCGCAAGCTTTGCCAAGGCGAAGGAATTGGGAGATACAAATGTGGACGCATTGATTGAGAAGCATTGTAAATAAGGAATAAAAAATAAAGGCTCTGTTTTCTCAAGCAGGGCCTTTATTGGGGAAACTCCCCCTTTTTTCCACATAAAGTTAAGTCTAGGTATAAACAGGTTATGAGTGAATTTCTTTTGTGTATTTGTTTAATAAATGCACGGTATTTTGAAATACTGCATCCGCTTTGGAACTTTTTTATACCGGATCACATAATAAACTGATTATTAATTTAATAAATTTAGAAAACAATGAAAAATGTAATTTGCAGCCAGAAGGCACCGGGTGCTATCGGTCCTTATAGCCAGGCTATCGAAGCCAATGGAATGGTGTTTGTTTCAGGTCAGCTTCCTATTGATGCAGCTACCGGTGTGATGGCGGAAGGTACCGAAGCACAAGCCCGCCAATCTTTGGAGAATGTGAAGCACATTCTCGAAGAAGCAGGGTTGAGCATGGCAAACATTGTGAAAACCACCGTATTCTTGGAAGACATGTCACTGTTTGCTGATATGAACAAGGTATATGCCACTTATTTTGACGGTGCTTTCCCCGCACGTTCGGCTGTTGCCGTGAAAGCGTTGCCCAAAGATGCCTTAGTGGAGATTGAGTGCATCGCGGTTCGCTAATAAATCAGCCACAATAAAACTGCTGCCTCCTACGAAGATGAAATCTTCCGGGAGGCTTTTTTGTTGCGCAGCCCGTACGGCGGCAGGGACATCCGGGTAGCAGGAACCTTGAAGTCCGGCACCGGAAGCAAGTTCTTTCAGTTCGGTTTCCGGTAATGCCCGTTTCACGCTGGCCTTGGTGAAATAGTAAGTGGCTTCTTTGGGAAGCAGGGCCAATACGCCCCGGATATCCTTGTCATTCACCATGCCCATTACGATATGCAAGTGTTGGTATGGCTGTTGCCTGAGTTGCTCCACGATGTAGGAGATGCCTCCCACATTGTGCCCGGTGTCACAAATCAGGGTAGGGGCATCCTGCAATTTCTGCCAGCGCCCCATCAGTCCGGTCAGTTCGGTGACATGGGCAAAGCCACTGCGTACGGAAGACTCATCCAGGTGGAAACCGGCTTCTTTCAAAAGCGGGAGAGCGGTGAGTACGGTCCGGGTATTCTTTGCCTGGTAGAGCCCTTTCAACTCGCATTCCAATCCAGGATAGTCTTCACGGTCATTCTCTTCTGCGAAACAGATGGGAGCTCCTGCCTCATGCGCCTTTTGCAGAAACACGGGTCTGGTTTCAGGGGTAGTCTCTCCAATGACCACAGGAATTCCCTTTTTGATGATACCGGCTTTTTCCCCTGCGATTTTCGCCAGTGTATCTCCCAGGAACTGGGTATGGTCGAAACTTATGTTTGTAATGAGGCATACGTCCGGCAGGATGATGTTCGTGCAGTCCAGCCGTCCTCCGAGCCCTACTTCGATGACGGCTACATCCACTGTCTCGTCGGCAAAGTAGCGAAAGGCCATGGCGGTGGTCAATTCAAAGAAGGAAGGATGCAGAGGCTCGAAGAAGCCACGCTCTTTTTCCACAAAACGGATGACATATTCTTCCGGTATGGGCACCCCGTTGACGCGGATACGTTCACGGAAATCCACTAAATGCGGAGAAGTATATAGCCCGACCCGATAGCCCGCTTCCTGCAATATGGCGGCAAGGGTATGGGAACAGGAGCCTTTCCCGTTTGTTCCTGCCACATGTATGCTGCGGAAGGAACGATGCGGATGCCCGAAATGCGCGTCTAAAGCCAGTGTGTTCTCCAGTCCCTCTTTGTATGCCGAGCCACCCACTTGCTGGAACATGGGTACACTGTTATATAAGTATGTTAAAGTGTTCTGATAGTCCATCTTTTATAATATTTAACAAGGATGCAATCCTTTTACCACGATTATTTGTTTATCTTTAGAGACAACAAAGATAGCGTAAACCGAAATCAATACAAAAGAAGCTTGCTTGTTTTTATTAATGAGGCGCAGCCTATCTTATCTGAAGATATAAACTATTTAAATCTATCGAGTATGGGAGCTAAGAAAAACTTTGTGATTGATACGAATGTAATCCTTCACGATTATAATTGTTTGAAGAATTTCCAAGAGAATGACATCTATCTTCCCATTGTAGTCCTTGAGGAACTGGACAAGTTCAAGAAAGGCAACGAACAGATTAATTTTAATGCGCGTGAGTTTGTCCGCGAATTGGACTTGATTACCGATGACAATCTTTTCACTAAGGGCGCTCCCTTGGGCGAAGGCCTGGGACGCCTGTTTGTGGTAGCCGGTAAGATAGATTCTCCCCGGGTACAGGATTCTTTTCCCGAGCGTATTCCCGACCATCAGATATTGGCTGTAGCGGATTGGCTTGCGGAAAAGAAACCGAAGATGAAGTCCATCCTTGTCACGAAAGATGTGAATTTGCGCATGAAGGCGCGCTCCATCGGTCTGCTATGCGAAGACTACATCAACGATAAGGTAGTGAATGTAGATATATTCGAAAAGTCGAGTGAAGTGTTCGAAGGGGTTGATCCTTCCTTGATAGACCGCATTTATTCTTCAAAGGAAGGTTTGGACATCCATGAGTTTGATTTCAAGGATATTGTTCGTCCCAATGAGTGTTTTGTCTTGAAAAGTGACCGCAACAGTGTGCTTGCCCGCTATAATCCTTTCACCCATTCTGTTTGCCGGGTGAACAAGACCAAGAACTATGGTATCGAGCCGCGCAACGCCGAACAGAGTTTTGCTTTCGAGGTGTTGAATGACCCCAATATCAAGCTGGTGGCTTTGACGGGTAAGGCGGGAACCGGAAAAACGTTGCTTGCCTTGGCAGCCGCTCTTGGTAAGTTGGCCGACTATAAACAAATTCTTCTGGCACGCCCCATCGTGGCTTTATCCAATAAGGACTTGGGGTTCCTGCCCGGTGATGCCAATGAAAAGGTGGCTCCCTACATGCAGCCTTTGTTCGATAATCTGAATGTAATCAAGCACCAGTTCGCCTCCAATTCCAGTGAGATAAAACGCCTTGAGGATATGCAGAAAAGTGAACAACTGGTGATTGAGGCGTTGGCGTTTATCCGCGGGCGTAGCCTGAGTGAGACCTATTGTATCATTGATGAAGCCCAGAACCTGACTCCACATGAAATAAAGACTATCATTACCCGCGCAGGTGAGGGTACGAAGATGGTGTTTACCGGTGATATCCAACAAATTGACCAACCCTATCTGGATAGCCAGTCCAACGGGCTTGTCTATATGATAGACCGCATGAGAGACCAGAGCCTGTTTGCCCATGTTAATTTGGTGAAAGGTGAACGTAGCCAGTTGAGCGAACTGGCGAGTAACCTGATGTAGGTTGAGTGAGAATTTGTAGCTTGTAAGCTTTCTGTCCCGTCTCTTCTCAAGTTCTGGGAAAAGACGGGACAGTTTCATTGCGGACGATAATTTTTTATTATAACATTTTTTTATCTATTTGTTGCTCCCTTTTGCCAAAATAGTGTATCTTTGCCTCGCCTAAAAACAAAACTGTCAAGCGAAATGAAGCGAAATTTTTTTCATCGGTATCTTTCTGCAAAGGTGTTGCCGATATGGACTATTCTGTTGATTGATGTATTTATCATCGTCATATCCAGTCTTCTGGCTTATGCACTCCGATATGATTTCAGAAGTATTTTCCTGGAATCATCCACTATTGATAAAACGATTTTATGGACGGTTGTTGTCAACCTTGTCTTTTTCCGGGTTTTCCGTACCTACTCCAATGTACTGCGTTTTTCCTCTTTTGTGGATATCATGCGCATTTTTGTTTCATTGACGGTGTCGTATGCACTGCTGATGATTGCCAGTGTCTTGGCTGAGAGTTATATGAATGTCAATCAGGCTCCGGTCAGCGTGCTGTTCATGTCCTATATTATCAGCTTTGCCATGATGGCCTGTTCCCGTGTGGTTGTCAAGACGTTCTTTGAGGCCATGAACTTTGACGGTACCCACAGCGCCAACGTTTTCATCTACGGTGCCAAGGAAGCGGGCGTGAACATCGCCAAAGCCTTGCGTGTGAACCTGCGTAACCACTACCGCCTGCGCGGCTTTATAGCGGATGAGCC
>OHIU01000045.1_pt1 | contig 85972 bp, 80 predicted proteins | sample 1568281 | NCBI WGS metagenome assembly OHIU01 (sample SAMEA3879543, study PRJEB24766) | human gut metagenome | biome: human-associated habitat; feature: feces | place: USA | collected 1985/1987 | reverse complement strand
TGCAGGATAGAATCAACACTTACTTGTAAAGTGCTGTCTATGGTAGAAACTTGTTCCGCTTTTTGTTTGGCGCAAGCTATGAATGTAGCTATGCTAATTAAAAGGATAATAGTATTTTTCATGGTAGTTTATGTAAATAGAAATGTTATTCATTGCTCTTATAAAAACAGTATGCCATTACCGTAACGTTTATAATATTGTATAAAATGGTTAGGATAACAGCGACACTATCCCACATACTTTCCCAATGATTAGCCATAAATGCAAGAAACCCAGTGACAAATAGAATTGTACATGCGCCATCCATATCACGCCCATTTTTTATTCCAGCTCTTATTTCAGCTATAATTGCGGAAATAAAGGCAATCCCAGAGTATGTGTATATTCTATAATTACTAATTTCCACCAATGTACAAGATGATATATCAACCCATGAACATACAATATTCCAAGCGATAAGCCCAACTATAAAATAAATGATAACCGCAATAATTAGGCATACAATAGATTTGAAAATATCCATAATCATCAAGATGTTATTTGCTATTAATCCGCTTATAAACAAGTATAACGGTTTGTCCTCTAAAAGTACCTCCTATGGTAATTCTGCTTAATACACCATTTACTTTATTAGAAACGATAACCACTCCACTTTCACCAAAACCTTTGTATTCGTAACCATCTTTAGATGTCAGAGTAACAGTTTCATTTTTATAAGTTACAGTGGCTTTAGATTCACTAACAAGATGGGCTGTAATATTTGAAGCACTTACAGTAGTTACTTTCTCGTTGTCAATAACTGCATAATCAAACTTGTATTCATCAGCATATAGATTAATACTGAATACGATTAATGTAAATGCGAATATTAGGACTTTGAATTTCATACCATACTTCTATTTAATGTGAACACATAGATACTAAAACCAATAATCCAACAACAGCAACAAGTATTGACATACACCCAGTTTTGTTCAGTTCCTTATCTTTGAATCCATTCTTCAAGCCATCTTTAATAAAGATATATGCAAAGAATCCTCCTGCGATAATACCCAAAAGTACCCATAAGGACATTCCAAAATTAGAAGTTCCACCGTTATCCCATCTACCACGATTACCAATGTCTGCAAATAGATAAGTAGTATTGAGGAATAGCATGATAAAAAGCAATATACACTTATTTAACTTGTTCATACTTAATACTATTTACATGTTGTGTGAATATCTTCTGTTTACTATTGCTTTGGCAATTTCATTGAAATATGTAGCAACCTCTTTATTGGCATAAAAAGCCCGATACTTCTTTTGTTTGCGTACACTTAAAGCTCTGTACTCCGCACCACTTATTCTATTTCCTTTATTATCGTACCAATAATCATCCCCATCAACATTGCTCAATTCTCCTTTAGAATCTGTTATGTTTCCAAAATCATCAGCTGAAAGTCTGTCTTTTTTCAATGCGTCCATATACCTTTCATACGCATTTCTAAATTCCTCACGTTTATATTCATTCCAATTCTTACTTGCAACATAGGATTGAACATTAGTTCCTAAATTGTGTATATATAATTCTTTGTCAATTTTGCGCATACCATATTTATATGAAAAATTGCCTTGAAATTCTTGGTTTACAGATAATCTGTTCATAAAAATATCACTGTCATTTCCCATATTTACACTATATATGGGAGCAAAGTATAAGGTAAGCAGTAGTAAAACAAAAGTTCTCATAATTTTAACAATTAGTAGTTAAAGTAAATAGTACCCAACGTTGTATGCTCTACTTTCCATTCAAAGTTATTCACTATAATTTCTTTGTCTAATAAAGCATTGACCCTAACGGCTCTGTTATTACAATCTCTCCAACTTTCTCTATATAAAGAACGGTCTAATACAGCCCGAACATAGATTTCAGTTTCTCCCGAATAAGATTCTCCTAAATTGATTTTGATTTTTGTTCTTTTGAAATTTTGTGAACTTGCATCAAAGAAGTATGCTCCTACAGTCTGATAGCTTTGTGTGGTAGAACGGTTAGGAGTAGAATATGAAGGCACATTCGGAAAATACCCGTTACTATTGCCACGGTTATGTTCGTTGCTACTGTTGTTATTGCTTTTGCCAACTATTACGGGTTTGTATTCAACTAATGGAAGTTGTGAATAAGCAATTGTTGGCAGTACTGTAAAAGCTAAAATTGAAATAATCTTTTTCATTGCTCACTAATATTGTACTTCCCAATTCCCCGAAGAAGTGGATATAAAATAAGGTGTGGGAACTATATTTGTCTTATCCTTAGATTAGGTCTTCGCAATACCTTTGGAATGGATAAAACAATAGCCCCACACCAAAAGGTATATAACTCATTTACAAGATGAATATATATCAAATGTGTGGGTGCTATTGCTATCATCTTCATTCCAAAATTAAAGTTGCGAAGTTTAATCTAAGAAGATAATCTCAATAACACCTTTTCGTTAAATATGTCCTTTCAGTGCCTTAACGCATTAAGACCTCTGAAATTGCTGCAAAGTTAGCGAAAGGTTTTGAATGTCTAAAGATAAAACACTGATAAATGTAGTTCCAAGTGTTCCAAAACATATCTGTAGTAAGGTATTAGGCAATATTGCCCCTTTTTCTTCGTAGCTTCAAGGGTAGGTACTTTTTTTGATTGGGGACTATAAAAAGATTTCTTCCCTAAAAAAGTACCCGTAGATTCTGCGGATTGGAAAATGCAATTCTATTAGAGATAATAAGGTATATAGATTTGTAGCCTAACTAAGTAATGAATGAAAGAAGTATCTAATCTTCATAATAGGCAAAAAAAAGAGTTCACGTTTCCGCAAACTCTGATTTTGATATATGGATGAAATTACTCTGATTTTATTGCTTCTATGTTGCGTTTCAGAATCTTAAAATTTTCGTAGATAAAATATTTTTTCCCCTTTAATGTATTTGCGGTGAAAATAATAGGATGTATATCATCATTTGATACAGCATAGACAATATCTTCGTATTTCAATTTCAGAACAACAGAGCCTAAAACTTTTGAAACAAATAATTCTGCAATCTCCCCGTCTGTAGCACCATCTGTACCACACTGTATATTATTCCATAATATAACACTTCCTAAAGAGAACATATCTTCCATATCTATTGTGTTTTTAGTTAATTAGTCCACAAAATTAATGATTCATTTTCAATTATAGTGCCATTCGTGAGGATAAATTTGCCCCAAAATCGCACATACCATAAACTACAAGCCATATTATGCCATTTTTTAAAGAGAGTTTCCCACTCCATTACAGAACTGGTTTGCACTCCGTTTTTCTTGGAACTATCAGAATGTGACAAACTTTTCTGTTTCTGTAAATGGTTCAGAAACTTCAAACTTTGTCACATTCCAATAAAACAAGTGTAACTATGATTGTATATAAATAAAGATGGATAAAATCAGTATCAGCAAAAAAGGATTGATAATACCAATTATTATCAGTAGGAGAACAACCAATGTTCCCCATAAAATCAATTTTCCATTATCTTCCATTTTGTAGTATTTTTAAGTTATTAAAAAGGTCTGTTCCCATATTTATACTCTAATATGGAATTACACACCCTATCATAAAAGGAAAAACCACAACCCGTATAAAAGTAGCTTAAATAGGTTGCTTGGTACTCTCTTTGTAATGCTTGGTTGTTACTAAGCAGGTCTGCAAACTTTTCCAACCAATATTTCAAGGCTTGTATAACTTTGATATAGCGTAGGTTGTTATCCACATAACCCAATCTGTTTTCCAAGTCTTTAATGTGCTTTATTACTTTTTCTATCTGTTTATCCATAGTTCTGTAAAAATAGGAAAGGACACCTAAATAAATAGATGCCCTCTCATTAGTTAGTCAATAAACCATTTGTAATGCTCATCCCCATGCAGGGCTGCATTGATTCCAACAGCCATTTCAGTTGCATTTAATGAGCGGTCTAAGAATGAATCTATATAGCTGCTCTTATTTGCACCCGTTAATAGGTTGTAGAACTTCCACATATTCAAGTCATTTCCAAAGCTGCCAAAGTTCTCATCATTAATGTAGGCTTTTGCAACACTGTTAATCTGTGTATCAGTAAGCAACATTCTTGGCAGTCTCTTTTGGTAGCCATTGGGCAAACACTGATAAAGTCTCATTTTGCCCAATATTTGTGCAAATTGGTGTTCACTCATTGAAGTATTGCCCAACTGTTGCATCAAATGCAGATGTTTGGCAGGGTTGTAGTTGTTGAACAACTCCAAGGCAGAACGGTAAAGTTCACTTGTATTGCTCACCCTTAAATCATCCTTGTAACCATCTGTAAAGATGCACATGTTGCAACAAACTTGGTTTTTAAAGCCAATAGCCAACCTAAACAACTCTGGAACTTTCTTGCTGTATAAGTTCATTTGATTATAGGCTCTGACCCCTACTATTGAAAGGTTCAACTTGTTTCCCTCAACCGTTTCATAGATTGTAGGAATATCAATACTGAAAGCTGCCCTCTCATAGTAGATTGTTTTGTCTGATTCCAACAACTGATTGGCAGGTTTGTGGATAGCTTCGGGAATACGACCCTTAATCACATGAGAGACACGAATATCGGGTGTTCCGATAGTCTCACCATTGTAGTAGGAGTTTGCAGCTTCCCAAACAGTTTCAATAAATGCAGCATGGTTTACTGTAAGCTCATTGTCTTTTGCAAAAACGGGAGTAATACAATCATTTTTCAAATGTTGCAAGGTAGCTCCTTGGGTGTTTGCCTCAATGAAATGATTTACCCTTTTAGGCGTTGCAGTTTCTTCAATAATGGTTGCTTCTTCTGCAAACTCACCTAAATTCATTCTCTCTCTGTTCTCTGTTGGCATGATAACTAAATTTGTCATAATGATAAAAGTTTAAATGATTAATAATTCTTTTTATATCAATGTACAGAGGGGGACTTGAGGGGTAGTATGCCGTAAAGACAGCCACTCTTATATATTTTAGTTCACTGGCTGAATAGGGAGGGGGATTTCTGTATTAAGTACCTTATATATCTGTTCTCTTGACTTTTAGCTAAACTGCATATAGGTGATTCTTTAATTAGGTAGCCTTTTTAATGTCATAGGCTGTATGTGGCATATTATAAAGTATAGGCTATATAACTCTTATTAAAGTGGAAATTTTCAGAAAGTCAGAATCGGAAAAATGTACGGCTGTGGTTCTGCGCCAAAAATAAAAGCCGCAAGGGTTACTTACGGCTTGGCAATATATTAGGCAATGTAACCTCTTTCAAGGTCTTCATCGGTGATTATTTCGGGATATAGGTTCTTGATAATAGCCAACTGGCTTTCAGAAGTTATCAGAAATATATCCTCTCTAAGCAGGTGTATTCCTTTCTTGTCCCTCTTTACATAGCCATTTTCTATGGCTTCATTCATATATCTTGATATTGTACCTTTAGACAAGCCAAGTTCTTCCGCTAATTTGTTTTGGCTGTAAAGAGTGGTGTTCGTTCCGTTCAAACATAGGCATTTCAGCAGGACAAGAAAGCCTTTCAGTTCCTTGCTTATAGGTTCATCATATAACTTATTCGTTATAAGAACGTAATGTTCCGTATCTAATCGGTAGCTGCATCTGTTGAATTTTCCATATTGTCCGTAAACATCAAATTTATCTATGCTTACTAATCCGAGAGAGTCAAACTTGTGCAGCCATTCCCTTATCTGGTCTGTCTTTTTAATTCCGTAGAAATCTGTCAAGTTATCTTGTTTGATATATGATTCCATCGTATTGCAATCGGAACAGAGAGTCAAGCAATAGAATAGGTACGTTTCCAGCAAATTAAGTTTTCCTGCGATATTAGATGTTATCTTTCTGTATGAGGTCATTAGCAACCGTATGTTTATAGTTAGTAAAATAAATATCTCCTTTCTTTACCAATCTTCTGTAATGGTGGTTTCCGAAGTAGCTTTTCGCTTCTTTCTGATTCGTGAACGTCTGTTTTGTAGGCAAATAGATAATCATAGGCAATTAAATATGAGATTTTGAGAATTAACCAATCTGTCCCGATTTGAAAAATCGGGTAGGTAGGTATTTATATATAGGTATTTATAAGCGACCCACCTAAGATGAACACTCCGCACCCCCTAAAATGAACACCTCTTTTTTGAGAATCAGAACCGGATTTTGAGGATGCTGTTTTTGTGAGGTTGGATTTCTGTTTTTTCAGATATGCTATCTTATTCATTGTATTAAAAAGTTCCAAGTAGAATCGGTGCAATCATTAGTTATAGAGAAAACCAACCATTTTTAGTGATTATAGGAAAGACACGGTTTGCATCTGTCCTATAATCTTGTATAAACGTAAGATGACTTTCTGTATATGCAGGTGCAGGTACTTTTTTAAAGCAGGGTATATATAGGAATTTCTTCATAAAAAAGGTACTCGCCTATATGCCTTTCCGCATGGTCAGTTGATAACCCTTTATATTTTTCCGCTTGCTTTCCACCGCATGAAAAAAATCAAGAATGGTATGTGATGTTACCGCTTTCTTTGGGACAATGCCAAACAACTTAAAAATCCTGCTGATTTCTTCCTTTATGAATTTTCGGGAATACCATTTTCCCGTTTCAAAAGAGTTGTATATCATCTGTGAGACTTCTGTTCCCGTAACTTTGGTATGGTAGTCTGCAATAATCATTGCTTCCTTTATTTTCTTGCGGTTATATTTCAACCGTTCAATTTCTTTCTTGCCTATCTTGTCGTATGCTTCCACTATAAAACTGTCCGCTTGTTCCAGGTCCCTTTTGAATTGGTATTCCATTTCCGTTTGGCATTCACCAAGCAATTCAAGCTGTTGTACCATTATCTTACGTTTCTCCTTGATGGAATTTGACTTGTTGCTACGTTGCAGTCTCTCATAGTCACCGAGTTTATAATCCAAAATGCTATAATTATTTATGGTAAAAGCATCGCAGTTCTTGTATGCTTCATGCAGATTATCGGGACAATTATAATATCCTTTCACCAGTTCCGTATTGATGTAGTTGTCTATCTTGAAGTATTTGGTTCTTCCTTTCTCGTCCAGCATCTCCGCATAGGGCAGACTGACAAGTATTGTACCGTATGCGTCTTTTGCGGAAACTGTGGTCGCACAGTCATAATGATTCTGTAACATATCGTACACGTCTTTCCAACACGAAATACGTCCTTTAAGTTCTTCCGTGCTTCTCACCATGAAATTGCGGTTGGTGTTGCTGATATGGTGGATAGAGGACACACCGTTTCTGAATCTTCCCACACATTGAATCGTGTCCGTATTCGGGTCAAATGCGGTATAGTCCGCAAAATAACAGTCTGTCAGTAATAAGATGGTCGGCTTCTCTTCAAGTTCAATATCCACCGCATTATAAAAACGTGAAGTGAGCCAGTTGTAACGCCTCATTATGTCCTTGTCCCATATATCGGAAACATTCTCAAACTTCAATTCTTTCAGCTTTTCCACACTCTTTTCGGAACAGAATACAGCGGATTCGTCCAATAAGCCAAGTTGCTGCATCAGTGAATAGATGGTATCTGTAGAATTACAGAATACGAAACAATTACCTTTCAGACCTGCAAACACTTCTTTTGCTGCCTGCAACAGATTATTGGTAGCATGGAGATTCATGCCTTTTACATAGTCGAATGTAGGCTTGATGGTAATGGTCTGAAATTTCTGTTCTTCAAAACGTGGGTCTGTAAACTCGATGGGAGTGGCAGATACCAAGGCTTTCTGTTCACATTCAAAAAACAAGTCCATAGGTAATGTTATATCGGGACGAAAACCTGAATCTTTGACTATCTTATGGCATTCATCAAACAATAGAAAGCTGTTATAGCGTATATCCATATCCATTTCTTCAAATGCTTCCTGCACCTTGTGGAAACTTTCGGGAGTGGTGAGTATCTTGAAATGTTTACTCTGTTTGATGCTCCTTTCCATATATGCCACTATGTCATCCGCATAGACACCATCAAAAACACCGAAAAGATTGTCTTTCCCATGCTTCGGGTCTTTGCATTTTCCGCTGATAACGGGTTTGTTCGGCTCTATGATGATTGAATTGCGGTGTGCTTTCAGTTCTCCATAAGTAGCACCAAGTCCCGTAAGTTTCTTATATAATATGGTGTTGGTGGGGATTTCGGGCAGTATCTCTGTCAAGTATTGGATTTTTCCGTTTGCTTCCTTGCTGACTGTTATCTCTCTGTTCTTCATTTTTCTTATACTTAAATAGTTAATAAAAAAGGGGGAAACTTCCCCCTTTACTTTTGGTTGTTTAGATAATCTGTTTATGCTCACGTAAATAGTCCAATGTCTCATCTGTCCGCTTGATTCTGAACATTATCTTTCCCTTGAAGCAAGGAAGAATCGCACTGATAGATTCGGGATGCTCTCTAAACAACGGAACATATTGTATTGTCTTACCAGCGTCAATCATTGCTTTCAGTATTCCAAGCTGGAAGTCCTCGTTCTCATCCAACGTGTCCGCTTCTTTCGGGTTTGTATCGAAGTCTGTCACGTCACCTTTGAATAAGTAGTTCAACAAGCCTTGATAGGATGCGCTTTTCAGTTGGTATTTGAATCCTGCCACGTGAGCGGATTCTATCCATGCACAACGTGTATTGTCTTTGCTACCGTAGAACTTCACTATCAGTTGTTCTTTACGCTTCATCATTTCCTGCAAGGTGTTGTATGCGCCTTGGTTATCATACTCTTTTATAGCGGTTTTTGTACCGAAATTGTAATCAAAATTACTCATGGTTATAATTTTTTAATTAATGAATATGTTAATGCAATCATTGACTTTGGCGCCTTATTGTCTCTGATTGACATTGCAAAAGTAGGGCAGAATTTAGGGGTAACAAAGGAATTTGCCGAATGCCCATGTGTGTAGAAAACGTGTCTATTCCAGTACGCAAAAAAAATGCGTACCGAAAAGAATAAGCCTTTCAGTACGCATTTCTGCTATGGTTTTATGTATGTTGTTTATGAGACTACCATGTAGTTATTAGCTATGACAGACGGAAATTTCTCGTTCTTGTATCTTCTAAGGAGATTGGATAACATTCTGTTCTTGTTGCCCTCTGAATCGTATTCTTCATTATACCTCTTGCCATCATAGCCCACTGTATAGATAAGCCTTGAAACAAGCATCATCTTGTCTTTAGATACCTTTACCTTTTTGTTGGATATGGTGGTAGCCTTTCTTCTCTCAATGAAGAACAGAAACATATCCGTAAACTTCCACTTCTTATAAGATATGTCAAGACTGAACTTGTCCGTAAAGTTGATTTTTGACGATAAGTCATTTCTGATAAATCCATTTAAACCTATGTCTTTTAATTGTTTAATCACAGCTTCTCTGTCTTGTTCACTATGTATAATATCGCTATATGTATTGACAAAATGCTGCAAGGCTGCTTGAATGATTCTGATTGTGCCCTCTCTTTCAATAACATAGCTTTTCTTATTGTCCTTCTTTAAGGTGATGCTTGTAGCTTCCAGCAGATTGGCATGAAAATAGCTAAAGTCCTCCAATACAGACTTGTTCAATGCAGGTGCATTTGTGCCAATATCCTCTATAAAATCATATACGAACAGAAGCAGATACCAAAACTTACTAACGTCTAATTTATACGCTTCAATGGTATTCTGTAAATCTTCGTTGGTTAGAAACTTCTCTTTGAAAGAATCGTCCAACTTTCTGTATTCTCGTTTTTTGTATTCTTCCAAACTCCCTTTGAAAGTCTTCATTTTTTTGCTTCTTTCGTACCTTTCTTCAACGGATAAGTTTCTTTCCGCATATCTGTTGGCGAATATGGCAGGTGCAGTGGACACATCTTCATTATCGGGCAGGAAGTGGTTGGCTACTTCCCACACATATTCTAAAAGTAGCTCATTTAGACATTTGTGGCTTTCATGCCAAGCCACTTTTAAATCGGGCAGTTCTTCTATTTGGTGCAGTTCTTCTTTTGACATCGTACATTATTATTAGTTATACTGCAAAATAAAAGAAAAGTCTGCAATCTTTTCGGACTACAGACTTCTTTTTGTTATAGTAGGTTCTTCATAGTGGTAAACGATATTCATTTACCGAATACATACTTCACAACTTTGGCATTAGCCTTGTTCTCATTCACAAAATCTCGTTCAATATAAATGTCTGTCACTTTCATGGAATCGTCTATATGATTGAGGGCTGCATGGACTATATATTTGTGTATGCCAACTTTGTTCAATGCAATGGTAGCCCATGAGTGCCGGGCTGCGTAGTATTCCAAATCATCTACGCCTAATATTGTACCAATTTCTTTTAGACCGTAGTTGATAGCCTTATTGAAACCTTTTTCGTCTGCATAATATTGGTAAAAGTTAAATAAGCGTTTACCACTTTTATCTCTGTATTTTTCTATAAATGGTAATGCGATTTTAGGTATATCCACTTTCATTTGAGCATTATCCAATCTACGGTCTTTCGTCTTGGTACGATTATAAATGATGGTATTGTTTACCATTTCCGTAGCATTATATAAATCGGCTGAATTAATGCCCATTAAACAGAATGATAGAATAAAACAGTCTTTAGCTAAATTATAACGACAAGTGGATTTATAGCCTTTCTTCATATCTTTATAGGGTAGCTTCCATACTTTTTTGATAATATCTGCCGGAATAGCTCTCTTTCTTGTTGCTTCTTGCTTGGGTATCTCAAAGTCTATAAATGGATTGTTAGGTATCAGTATGAGATTATTCTCTCTCTTATTGTACTTCTTTTGAGCCTCTTTGAACAGTTTCTTAATGCTTACCAAATAAAGAGATAAAGACCGATTAGAGGGCACACGCTTACCTTGCAGAATCAGTTTCTTCGTTCGTACTTCACGCTCTTTATTCAGAAACGCTTTGAAACTATCTAAAAAATTGGTGGTAATCAGATTTACGTCCAATTCTTCTTTACCTATAAAGCGCACCAAGGCATTAATTGCAGTAGTATAGTTTGGTGCGCCTTTGATTGTAGTTGAGGTTATCCACTCACGGCTGAACTTTATAAAGTCAATGGTCTGCTGCTTCTGATGTTCTCCATCCAAGTAGTCCATTACTTCATCAATAGTGTAGCGGTTTAACTCGACTTGTAGTTTGGCACATTTCTCTTGATAACCGCGAATAAGAGAATCTATCTCTTTTTTAATAGGTGAACTTTGCTTGATTTTCAGTTCTTTATTCAAGTCTTTACTTGTGGCAAACAGACTTGTTGCCAGCCTTCTCATTTTTCTGTTAAGCGTGAATCTTAGCTTTACGTTGTAAGTACCATCAGACCGTAGTCCGTCTTTCTTGATTTCTGCGTTGATTGTCAGCATATTAATCCTTTTGTTTATCGGTAAACAAGCGGTAAACAAATGCTGCAAAAGATAGGTAATTCTGTTGGTTTGAGCCAACCTCCACCCATAACGAAAGGCAAAAAGAAAAGCGTTAACTGCTTGATTTCGTGCAATTAGCGCTTGTTTTCTTTGTGGACCAGCCTGGGCTTGAACCAGGGACCTCCAGATTATGAGTCTGTTGCTCTAACCAACTGAGCTACAAGTCCGGTGTATCCTTGCTTGGATAGCGGGGACAAAAGTAGCGTTTTCTACTGATATATGCAAGGATTTCAAATAAAAATCCTTATGATTTTGTCCTTAAAACTTATAAGTACGTTTTGGGTTCTTGGGAAACCAGCCTTTTTTTACCCGTTCCTCTTGTTCAAAGACCTCTTTGATGGTCCAGAAGGAGGAGAAGGCAAACACTCCCAAGAGGGAAGCCAGCATGATGTTTTCCGTGCAGAGGGAGGCGATGAGGCCACCGATTCCCAAAACCAGGAAAATCCACCAACACTTGGTACCCCAATAGTACTCGGCCTTTACGACTACGGGATGAAACAAGCCGATAATGAGAAACGTGCAGATGCCGATGACAAGTCCTGACAAATGATATTCGTTCAAAAAATCCATTTTTATTGTAGTGAGCTATCGGTTATAATAACTCGGTTTTTACTTTTCAGGACAAATAGGTATCTCTTTCTTGATGCTCTGCTCCAAAGAAATTAGCGTTTCAGTGGCAGTGACACCCGGGATTTCCTGCATCTTGTTATTCAGCAGATCCATCAGATGCTCGTTGTCGCGTGCATATACTTTGGTCAGCATGGTGTATGGACCGGTAGTGAAATGACATTCCACAACTTCGGGAATCTTTTCCATCTCGGTCACTACCGCTTTGTACATGGAACCTTTCTCAAGCTTGATTCCTACATACGTGCAGGTTCTGTAGCCCAAGGACTTGGGGTTGACATGGTAACCGGAACCGATGATAACTCCTAAGTCAATCAAGCGTTGTACGCGTTGGTGAATGGCAGCACGTGATACACCGCATTCAGCAGCTACATCCTTAAAAGGAATACGGGCGTTTTGGGAAATGATTTCCAAAATCTGCCGGTCAAGATTGTCTATTTTTTCCATAATAGTAAATAAGTAAAGTTCTTATTGTTATCAAATAGTAAGCAAATATAGAACTTTATTTTAATTTATCTATGAAAAGGGAAGAAAAAAAGCGGAAAAGATAAAAAAGAGGCGGACAAGACTGATGATTTTGATTCATCTGTCTTGCCCGCCTCAAATAACGTTCTGATAGAAAAACGGGGCGGATTATTTCTCGATGCCCAGCAGTTCTACTTCAAATATCAACGTAGAATACGGTTTGATTTGGCCGCCGGTTTCTCTTGTGCCGTATGCCAGGTCATAAGGGATGTAAAGTTCCCACTTGGAACCTACAGGCATCATGGTCAGAGCCTCTGTCCAGCCTTTGATTACTTGGTTGGCGCGGAATGTAGCAGGCTCATTGCGCTTGTAAGAGCTGTCGAACTCGGTTCCGTCAATCAAAGTACCCTTGTAGTTTACCTTCACTTTGCTGCTGTCGGCGGGGATGGCACCGTTGCCTTTCGTGATAATTTTATACTGCAAGCCGCTCGGAGTTGTTACAACGCCTTCCTTGGCTTTGTTTTCAGCCAAGAATTTCTCGCCTGCAGCTTTGTTGTCAGCGTATTTTTCAGCGTTTGCTTTTTCCTTGATGGCGTCCATTGAAGTCTGGGTAAAGGCACGGGCTTCTTCTTTGCTCATCACGCCTTTGTTGATTACACCTGCAACGAAACCTGCCAACAGATTTTCGCGGCTGATGGTTTTTGTAGAATCTGTACCGAAGATCTGCTGGTTGAGACCTTCTACCCAACGCTTGCTTACCATTTGGCCAAGTTGGAGACCGGCGATGTATGCGGCATCTTTCTTGCCCAGTTTGGTGGCGCCTTCATTGAAACCTTTCAGGAAATCTGCCATTTGGGTAGAGTCGATGCCCTGTTGCATGAAATACTGTTCAATACCTTCAGTCTGTGACATACCGAAAGCGTATGACAGTGAGTCAACGTCTGTTTTCAGATTTGCTTTCGGACTTTGTGCAGTACAGGATGCCAGGCCGGCAGCTACTGCAAGAGCCATAAGAAATGTTACTTTTTTCATTTTGCTTTTACTTGTTTTTTATTTAGATAAAATTTTCATCAGTTCTACTTCGAATACGAGTGTGCTGTGGGGAGGAATCATTTCACCTGCTCCCTGTGCGCCGTATGCCAGGTCGGAGGGAATGTAAAGTTTCCATTTGGCTCCTTCGGGCATCAGCTGCAGGGCTTCTACCCATCCCGGTATAACCTGGTTCACGCCGAAAGTGGCGGGTTGTCCGCGTTTGATGGAGCTGTCGAACAGGGTCCCGTCAATCAAGGTGCCTTCATAATGACATTGCACCTGGTCGGTTGCCTTGGCGTAGTGTCCTACATTTCCTTCGTTGATGACCTCGTATTGAAGTCCGCTGGGCAATGTGACGACGCCCGGGCGTTTTGAGTTCTCTTCCAGGAATTTTTTGCCGGCCTCGATGTTGGCGGCATTCATTTTCTCCTCCAGTTCGGCGAAGTATTTATTTACTATATCGCGGGCTTCGGTGTGGCTGATTGCCGTCTGGTTACCCTCCAACACGTCTTTGATTGCTTGTGCGAAGTCATCTACTGCGATGCCCTTAGCACCCATGCTTAAAAGATTCTGACCTATTCCAAGGCCGATAGCGTAACTGAATTTATCCATAAAATGATTTTGTTGGCGACCGGAGTGATTCTTTTCCAGTCTGTTGCAAATTAACGAATGGCAAAAGTAAGTCTTTTATTTGAATGATAAGACTTTTCGTTATTTAATTTTTCTTATTTATGTACCAACTTGAGCTATCTTTTGTATTTTTGTGAGAGAATGTAATTAATAATAGTAAGGGGAGGAGTAGGGAAATGAAGAACTTGGTTATTTTGTCCGGTGCCGGGATGAGCGCCGAAAGTGGTATCAGTACCTTCCGTGACGCAGGCGGATTGTGGGACAAGTATCCGGTGGAACAGGTGGCTACCCCCGAGGGGTATGCCCGCAATCCGGAACTGGTCATCAACTTCTATAACGAGCGCCGGAAGCAACTGTTGGACGTTGAGCCGAATGCAGGACACGTTGGAATTGCCGGGCTGGAGAAGGACTTTAATGTAACTGTAGTAACCCAGAACGTCGATAATCTGCACGAACGGGCGGGAAGCGCGAAGGTGATACATCTGCATGGGGAGCTGACGAAGGTCTGTTCCAGCCGCGACCCTTACAACCCGCACTTCGTCAAGGAACTGAAGCCGGAGGAATATGAAGTGAAACTGGGCGATAAGGCGGGTGACGGTTCACAGCTCCGCCCGTTCATCGTATGGTTCGGCGAAGCGGTGCCCGAGATTGAGACGGCCATTCGGTATGTGGAGAAAGCAGCTATTTTTGTCATCATCGGCACGTCCATGAATGTGTATCCGGCGGCTGGGCTTTTAAACTACGTGCCGCGTGAGGCAGAGGTTTATCTTATCGATCCGAAACCGGTGGATACGCATTCCATGAGGAAAATACATGTCATTGGGAAAGGGGCTTCGGAAGGGGTTAAGGAGCTGCGGCGGATATTACGGCCTTAACTAAGTCAACCCATTCTACGGATTGGAAAGGAAGCAGCCAACTGGAACCGTCAAGTTCAGAAGCTATTTCCTTATATTACAGGACTCTATTTTGCCAAAGCTTGCCATCCTTTTGGCAAAGTTTTGCCACCGCTTTGGCAAAGAATTGACACCGCTTTGGCAAAACTTTGCCAACGAATAGGCGAAACCTTGCCACCGAACAGGCAAAACCTTGCCGATAGGACGGCAAAACGCAGGCAAATTAGAACGGTTTTAGTTTGTAGTTTAGAGCTCTTTTACTTTTTCAATACCGCCCGCAGTACGAACCATGCGTGATGTGCCGTTGTGCTGAGCCATCCATAATGCCGCGCCATGATGCGGAAGCGTTCCCGGAGCGATGCTTTCCGGTTCTGTGTAGTTATTCCCTCTTCCAGATAGTCGATGATGGTAAGATGGGTATTGTGCAAAGTCTGTGCTTTTTTCATTACACGGATGCACCAGTCAAAGTCTGCGGAAAAGCGGTATTGCAGGTCGTAGGGTTCCACCAGGGAAGTTTTGGCGAAGAATGCCTGGTGGCAGACCAGCATGCCCTGCTTGAAACTTTTCCAGGTAAGCGCTTGGGGGGCCGAGAGGCGGCGCATGCGGAGGAAATGTCCCTCCTTATCTACCAATGCCGTTTCACCGTACAGGATGTCGGGCAGTTCTTTTCCGGTGATGGAGTGCACCATCTGTTGCAGGGTATCGTCTTCGTGAAAACTGTCGCCGGCGTTGAGAAAGCAAAGATAATCTCCCGTTGCCAGTTTGATACCCTTGTTCATGGCGTCATACAAGCCCTTGTCCGGTTCGCTCACGATGCGGGAGATATGTTCCTTGTAGCGGTTGATGACGGAAAGGGTATTGTCTTTGGACGCACCGTCCACAATGATATATTCCACATGGTGGTAAGTCTGTGAGATAACGCTCTGGATTGTATCTTCCAATACCGCTTCGGCGTTATAGGTCACGGTGATGACGCTGAATTTCGGTGTAAGATGATTATGCATTTCTTCCGGTCACTTTATTGTAAAGGTCTATATACTTCTTGGCAATGGTACTCTCCGAATAATGGGTGACGGCTTTCCGGCAGGCTTGTTCGGAAAGGTTCGGATAATCCGGGTCGGTCAGCGTCCAGTAGATGCCGTTGGCAAAGTCTTCAGATGACTTGTACTGTGCCACGTATCCGTTGTGCAGATGGTCTATCATCTCCGGGATGCCGCCTACGTTGAAGCCGATGCAGGGGATGCCGCAAGCCATGGCCTCCATGATGGTATTGGGCAGGTTCTCTTCCAGAGACGGGGTGACAAAGATATCTACGGCGTTGTAGATATCCACGAGTTGGTGTTCGTTAGTGACGAAATCCAACGGATAGACCTTGAAAGGCAATGAGTTTTCCAGTTGCCGGGCATGGTTGCCGAAGACTGCCACGCCCAACTGTTCCTTCAGTTCGGGATGTTTCTCCGCCAGTAGCCTGCACGACTCCATCAGGTAATCAATCCCTTTCCGCTTGTCTGTGATCTTGACGGAGCCGAACAGCATGAGTTTCTTGTCCTGCGGGAGCAGGCATTTGCTGCGGGCATCTTTCTTGTTGCGGGGCTTGAAGAGGTTGGTATTGATGGGATTGGGAATGCATGTGATGGAATGCCCGCAGAAAAGGGCGCTTTTCCGGGCACGCTCTTCCAGCCAGTGGCTGCATGTCACGAAGCTGATGTGCCTGCCTTTATACAAGTCCTGCTTTTTCCGGAAGATGCGGTAGGAGAGGTCCCTTCTGCTCCCGCCGCCATGGATGAAGGGGCAGTTGTGGCATTCTTCCTGATAGCTGGTGCATTCGCGGGCATGATGGCAGATGCCGGTACACGGCCACATGTCGTGCATGGTCCAGACCACGGGCTTGCCGGATGCAAGGATTTTCTCGATATTTTTCAGTGACAGCATTCCCTGGTTTATCCAATGGAGATGGATGACGTCCGCTTGCTGGAACTCGGGCAGTGTGGTGATGTCCGTACCCGTGTTGGCTATATCTACGGCAAAGATGTTGTCCTTTTTGAAACGGTTGGCTTTCCAGATGACAATACGTTCCCACACGAACTTCCAGACCATGCGCCAGTTCTGGTTCAGTGACACGACGGTAATCTGGTCTGTCTGCTTGTCGCGTACCAGCAACTTGGCCTTGATGCCGTGGTTTTTCAGTGATTCCATGAGGCGGCTGGCGGCGATGGCTGCTCCGCCGATACGTTCGGACGTATTGATTAATAGTACTCTCATTGTTCTTTTAAGGATCTCGGAATGTTGATGCAAAAGTAGTGGTTTTCGTGGAGAAACGGTGCAAAGTCACATATTATTTGTACTTTTGCGGCACTTATAAGTATAGATTGTCAAGATATGAAGAAGGTTGTTTTTTTAGGCTTGGGATACATCGGTCTGCCTACGGCGGCAGTCGCTGCCCATCACGGTTACGAGGTGGTGGGAGTGGATGTGAATCCTGCGGTTGTGGAAACTGTCAACCAGGGAAAGGTGCACATTGTGGAACCGGACCTGGACAAAATTGTCAAGGAAGCTGTGCAAAGCGGGCATCTGCGGGCCGTGTCGAAACCGGAAACTGCCGATGCTTTCTTCGTGGTGGTACCCACTCCTTTCAAGCAGAACCACCGTGCGGACGTCACATACGTGGAGTCGGCCACGCGCGCCGTCATCCCTTGCTTGAAACCGGGAGACTTGTTTGTGATTGAATCCACCTCTCCGGTCTTCACTACCGAGCGTATGGCTGACTTGATATTCCAGCAACGTCCCGAATTGAAAGGCCATATCTATATTGCCTACTGTCCCGAGCGGGTCTTGCCGGGCAATACGCTTCATGAACTGGTGCACAATGACCGTGTAATCGGGGGGATCAACCCCGAATCCACCGACAAGGCTGTGGAGTTTTATTCAGCCTTCGTACAGGGCAGGCTGCACCGTACCAATGCCCGTACGGCCGAAATGTGCAAACTGACGGAGAACTCTTCGCGTGATTCCCAGATAGCCTTTGCCAATGAACTTTCCATGATCTGTGACAAGGCCGGCATCAATGTATGGGAGTTGATAGAGCTTGCCAACAAGCATCCCCGCGTCAATATCCTGCAACCCGGTTGCGGTGTAGGGGGGCATTGCATAGCCGTAGATCCCTGGTTCATCGTTTCCGACTATCCCGAACAGGCACAGCTCATCAAGCGCGCCCGCGAAACCAATGATTATAAGGCCGACTGGTGTGCGAACAAAGTACTGGAATCTTGCCAGCATTTCGTCGAAAAGAACGAACGCGAACCGGTAGTGGCCTGCATGGGGCTTGCCTTCAAACCGAATATCGACGACCTTCGCGAATCTCCGGCCAAGTACATCGCTTCCCGCATTGTCAGCGAAAGCCGTGCCGATGTCCTGATTGTGGAGCCCAATATAACATCCCATGCCAGTTTCCACCTTACGGACTATAAAGAGGCGTACCGGAAGGCTGATATCATTGTGTGGCTTGTCCGGCATACTCCTTTTGTGGAACTTCCGCGGGATGCGGAGAAGCTGGAGCTTGATTTCTGCGGTGTCCGATGAGCTTGCGGCAACAAGGTTTCCAACCACGATTGCTTGGATATATATAAGAATCTTAAAATGACAGAGAAACTTAAATAGCGCCCTGGGGGGAGGCTTCAATTATGAAGAAAATATTGTTAGTATTCGGGACACGCCCCGAAGCCATTAAGATGGCTCCGTTGGTCAAAGCCCTGCAAAAGGACACCGCCCGTTTTGAGACGAAGGTCTGTGTCACTGCCCAGCACCGTCAGATGTTGGACCAGGTGTTGGAAGTCTTCGAGATTACTCCGGAGTATGACTTGAATATAATGGCTCCCAACCAGGACCTTTATGACATCACTTCCAAGGTGCTGCTGGGACTGCGTGACGTGCTTAGAGACTTCCGTCCGGATGTAGTGCTTGTGCACGGCGACACCACCACTTCGATGGCTGCCTCGCTTGCGGCTTTCTATCAACAGGTTCCCGTAGGACATGTAGAGGCGGGGTTGCGTACTTACGACATGCTTTCTCCCTGGCCCGAGGAAATGAACCGCCAGGTTACCGACCGCATCTGCACTTATTATTTTGCCCCTACGGAAAGATCCCGCCGGAACCTTCTGCGTGAGAATGTGGAGGCCGGGAAGATATATGTGACCGGCAATACCGTTATTGATGCCTTGTTGATGGCGGTGGATATCATTGCCGGAAAGCCGGGAGTGCAGGAACAGCTGCATGAGGAACTCCGGGCGAAAGGATATACCGTGGGCAATCGTCCTTATATCTTGATGACCGGGCATCGCCGGGAAAATTTTGGAGATGGTTTCCTGCATATCTGTAAGGCCATTAAAGAGATTGCCGCCTTGCACCCCGAACTGGATATCGTATATCCGGTACATTTGAACCCCAATGTACAGAAGCCCGTCTATGAGTTGCTTTCCGGTCTGGAGAATGTGTATCTGATTTCACCGCTCGATTATCTGCCTTTCATCTACGCCATGCAGCACTCCATGTTGCTGCTGACGGACAGTGGAGGCGTGCAGGAGGAAGCTCCTTCTTTGGGAAAGCCTGTTTTGGTGATGCGCAATACCACGGAACGCCCCGAGGCTGTAGAGGCTGGAACGGTGAGGCTGGTGGGTACCGATGCGGCGACTATCGTTGGAAACGTGTCGGAACTGTTGCGGAATAAGGATATCTACCGCCAAATGTCCGAAACACATAATCCGTATGGAGACGGAAAGGCTTGCGAACGGATCGTAGAAGCGCTGGCCGGGGGCATGCAGGCAGGCTGTTGATATGGCTTCATGCAGAAAGATCACTTCCCGGACAGCTTCTTCATTTCCTTGAACGCCTCCAGGTACCGTTCGCTTACGGTTTCTATATTTATCTTTTCCCGGATAATTCTTTCGGACTCCCGGCCCATTTCCTTGCACCGGGCGGGGGAGGCGAATAATGTCTCTATTTTTTCGGCCAGACTTTCCGCGTCGCCCTCTTGGAAGAAAAGCCCGTTTACTCCGTCGGTAACGAGATCCCGTTCCGTACCGTCGCATACGGAACAGAGTACAGGCAGGCCGTAGGTCATGGCATCGTTGATGGAAAGGCCTCCCATGCCGGCCAATACATAGACAGTCGATTCATTCATATAAGCTCCCAGTTCTTTGGGGTCATAGACTGCGCCAATGAAGCGGATGGTCTCCTTTGATAGTTTAAGTTCTTCCGCCTGCCGTTTCAGGTTGTTCAGTTCGGGGCCGTCCCCTACTATGACCAATTCGGCGTCGGGATACCGGCTGACTATGCGGGCAAAAGCATCAATCAGCAAATCTACCCGTTTCCATTTCACCAGACGTCCGATATGCAGCAGCCGTCTTTCCGATTTCGGCAATAACGGCGCGGCAGCCAGTACGGCTTCTTTCTCGCGTAGCAGTGCTTCGGTGTCGGTAGAGTTGTAAGTAACGTGTATCTGTTCCTTTTTCACTCCGTAGGAAGGCAGGATGTCGTAGGCGGCAGTCGAGTAATTTAGGGTACCCGCTACCTGTGCGTAGCAATACTTCCTTACTTTGGCGGTGAACCATTGGCGGAGGTAGAATGCGGTGCCCCGGCTCATCAGCCGCATGCTTTCATCATACATGGGGTTGGTGCGGAAATATTCTTTAATCCTGCCGTATGGAGGGGTCTGGAAAGGTATTTCACGGATAACCGGCCGGGTGCCGCATGTTTTCATGGCATTTCTTAAACGTGGCTGGAAGAATATTTGCAGGAAATAGGGCCAGCCCATGACAATGATGTCGGGTTGTTCCTGACGGAGGATGTCCGGCAAGGCGGGGTAAGCACTTTTTCCATAGAACATCTTCTTCTCGGGCGTCATAAGATGCCTGTATGTACCGCCTTCCACCATCTTTACCCCTTTACCGATGGTGGCATTCCCTTTTTGCGGGGTGACGACTGTAATTTCTATTCCTTTTCCATGCAGCTTGTTCAGCAGGGCGTTAAGGTAATGCGGTATTCCACCGAATGTAAAAAGAACTTTCATATCGTGATTGGTCATTAGTGGTTAGTGATGAGTGATGAGTTCCCGGAGGGCGTCCGGCAACTTCCGGCGGCTGTGCACGGAGGCATATGATGCAAAGTTTTCCGGCTTGGGAGCACCTTCCCGGCAAAGGCGTATGATGGCTGTCCGGCAGGCTTCCGCATCATTTTCGGGTATGGCAATGCCGGTGCCATAGTCGCTGACCCGTTGGCCCATGCATGCGCCTCTGGAAACGATGACGGGCTTGCTGTAGGCGGCGGCTTTGGTCAGCAGGTTGCTGCTGCCTGTAAAGTTGCGGTAGGCGGCAAAGAGTATGTCGCTTGCAGCCACAAGCGCATTGAAACATGCTTCGTCAGGAATATGCTCCAATGAGAACAGGCAGTTGGTACGGGTATTCTCGAAGGCTTTTAATTCCCGGGTCTGCGTATCGGTCAGCCAGGATTTGCCGGCAATGAGAAAAAAATATTCTTCTTCGGGCAGGAAGGGGATGGTACCCAGAAGAAGGCTGATACCCTTGCGGGTGCCGATGGAGCCTAACAGGGAGATGATTTTCCTTCCGTTTGCCTTTTGTTGCAGGGCCTGTAGCAGAGGATATTGGTCGTTGGGCGCCGTTAAGTCTGCAAAATCCGGCATTTGACGTACGTGAGGCTGGAAAGCTTTCAGTGCATCTATGGAGTATTCGTTCAGTACTCCGATTCCACAACAATGGCGGCTGCGCAAAAAAGGGCGTACATCCGGCAGGCCCGGTTTGTGGGGCGGCAGGGCCGACTGGACGAGCAACCCGCTCCATGTATAGGGCAGCAGCCGGTTGAAGAGCATCATGGGAGCCAATGTGGGCAGTATATCATCCAGGCAGGGGAAATAAACCAGGTCCGGACGAAAATCATCCAGTTGCTTGTGTATGGATGCGAGGTTTCTCAGGCGTATGAGGGCATTCTGCAAAACCACGGCTTTCTTTTTCAGCGGTTGTCCTGCGGGCAACGGAAGCAGCGGCCGGGAGTCTATCTTCCTGAAGGAGGCTATGCTTCCGGTACCGGAGTCTTGCGGGGCAATCAGCAGTACTTCTTGTCCAAGCTCCACCCACGTGCGGGTAAATTCTTTATAGTACGTCTCCCTGTGTCCGGAGACGGAGCAATCGATCACGGCTACTTTCATTTCTTTGTCCTTTCGATGCTTTGATAGATTTCTTTCAACTTTTGTCCGGCCAGTTTGAAGTCGAACCGCCCGGCAATGGATTGCCGGATGAGTTCTTTGTCAAACTGTTCATAATTCTCATAAATTTCACACATCTTTCCGGCAAGCGCCTCTACATCACCGGGACGGATGAGATAACCGCTTTCAGGAGTGATGATGTCTTCCGGCCCTCCGCAGACGGTACCGATGGCAGGCATTCCGGTGGCCATGGCTTCTATGAAGACAATCCCGAAGGTTTCTGCATGGGAGGCCAGCACAAAGGCGTCACTGCTTGCCAGCAGCAGGGCGATTTCTTCTCGGGAGAGGCGTCCTGCCAGGGTGACTTGCTGTTCCAGCCGGAGGGTGCGTATCTTGTCTTGCAGATTGGCTTGCTCTTCCCCGTCTCCGGCAATGACAAGAGATACGTGAGGACGGTTGTGAAAACTCTGCGCAAAGGCGTCCAGCAGTTCCCCGAATCCTTTTCGCTTGCTCAGGTTGCCTATGCTGACGAAGGTGAATTTCTTTTCTTTCTCCGTATGGTGGCCGCTTTGGCGGAAAGTGCCGATATCGACAAAGTTCGGTATTACGACCGCTTTATCGGGATGTTCGAGATAGGGAGTCAGATTCTTTTTCAGCAGCGTGCCTACGCAGATAACCTTCTGTGCATTTTTGTAGGCTGCCCGCAGTGTGGCCGCTTGTCCGGGCGTCACCTTCCCGCCGTTGATGGAAGAAGCGTGTTCCGTTATCACATAAGGGATGCCGTAGCATTTATAGACCAGGTTGGCCGCGTATCCCGCCCATGTGCCGAAGTGGGCATGTATGATGTCCGGCTTGCCGTAGCGGCGGATGTAGCCGCGTACCAGCAGCAGTGTCAGCAGCGACCAGATGAAACCTCCCGCACGGGTGGATAACTTCGGGTTCCAGGCATGCATGCGCAAGGTGATGAAGGTTCCGTTGTCTTCTTCGGTTATCTGGAAATGATTCTCTTTGCAGAATGTTTTCCAGGTAAATTCTTTGGGCAGGCGTTGCTCGGTATAGGCAAGCCCCACCCTATAGCCCGACCGGGCTATCTGCATGGCTTGTTCATAGAACATATAGCCCCTGTGCGGAGGGGCTCCCGGTTCCGGGTAGTACATGGGAAGTATCAGTATATGCATGGCTATGACTTTTTTTGTGGGTTACGGATACTGTCTATTTCTTCTACAAGCTTGTCGGAAACACCGCTTGCCACTTTCCGGCAGAACATTTTGCCGGATCTCTGCAAGACGGGCCAGTCATCGGCTGTCAATGTCTTGATTGCCTTGCCGTATTCTATATAGTGTAAAGGAGTCAGTCCGGACAGCCCGGGATAGTCTCCTTCATACAAAAGAGCCTGCTTGCCGAAAGGGGAATTGAATACAATGGTCTGTATGCACAATTCGCTGGGGACAAAACTGGTCTTGAAGTAACGTGTCATTTCTTTCTCCGTACACAGCTTCTCGTAGATATACCGTGCGCAGGGAAGAGTGATTGCCCAATAGTCGGAGCCGAAGAATACGTCCGCTTTCCGGCGGGCAATCATCGTTGTGGCTTCCTTCCGGAAAGGGAGGGCTTTCATCAGATGACGGGATGCTACGATCAGCTTGTTTTTCCACCAGTTGCTTTCCCATCCTAAATCCCGGAAGAAGTGGTAATTGATAATTTTGGAGCGTTGGTCTGCATGCCTGCAGCGTGTCAGGTTCATGCCCGTGATGAATTCGGTTTCCTGATGTTCGTTGAAATACCGGTGTATTTCCTGGTTGGACCACAGAGGATAATCTTGCCCGCTGAGGCATACTACGCGTGCGTACTCCACTCCGCTGCGAAGCACTGCTGCCAGTAATTCTTTCTGGTACCCTACCTGTTCCCAGCCTCCCCAGCTTACCCGGTGTCCGGGAACAAAAGTCGCCTTGTCTTCCAGTAACTCCTTGAAAGGGCGGAGGTCTGTTTTAAGGTCGATATGGATGTAGAAATCGGCCTGGTCATTCAGTGCGCTGACCAGGCGCGCCAGATGTGGCGCATCTTTATAGGCGGACAGGATATAGGCTATGCGGTTCATGCTCTTTTTCTCTTTAGAAGAAATTCAATGCTTTCGCGGAAAATGACAGACTGCAGCCTCCATAAAATGAAGGCATATAGTCCGGCTACCAGTATGATTTTTGCAATCATGCCCAGATAAAGGTTCTCAATGGGGCGGGTGGCATAATGCGTTCCGGTTACCAAGGCTGCGGACAGCAGCAGGTAAGGGGAGAGGTCCTTCAGCATGTCATACAGCCTCAGGTTTATCTCTCTTCTGACAAATCCGAACCATACAAACAGCCAGCCGATATTGATCGCGACAAAAATGCGCAGCATCCATTCAAGTCCGTAAGGATACATGGCACAAACGGCTGTTAGCTGCAAGATACTGAGGCAGATGGCATTCCACATATATACTGAAGAATGTCCGCGGCTGATAATCAGGTTTGAGAACAAGTTGATGATGGGGATAAATGCTCCCCAGATGCATAAGAGTTGCAGAATATAAGCACTGGGCAACCATTTTGCCCCGACGGTAATGACGATGAGTTCCTTGGATACCAGGCTTAACCCCAGCATGGCCGGAAAAGAGATGAATGCTGTAAAGCGTAATAATTTGCGGAATATGGCCAGTTGGCGTGCCTTGTCGTCGGCGACACTGGTAAAGACCGGCTGTGCGATTCCGTTTATCATGCCCGTGATCAATGTATGCCCCATGCCGTTCCATTTGTTGGCTTGGGCGAAGTTACCCACCTCCCGGGCGGAATAGAACTTTCCGAGCAGCACGGAGAACAGGTTGTTGTTGATGATGTTGAATATATTCGTGATGATCAGCTTGCTGCTGAAACCTATCATTTCCCGGATAGGACGGAAATCAAATTCAAGTTTAGGCTTCCATCGGGAGAAGTAAAAGTTGAGTACGGTCATGACCGTAACGAATGTAATGGATTGTGTGGCCATACCCCAATATGCGAAACCGTTGGCAGCCAGTAGGATACCTACTGTACCCGATATGCCCAGACTGGAAATGGAAATGATGGTGGTTTCTTTGATCTTCAGGTTCTTGAACAGATATGCCCGCGGTGCAATGCTCATGCTGGCTATGACAAAGCCCAGAAAGGAGAACCGGGAAAGCGGAACCAGTTCGGGTGTTTGGTAAAAGCCGGCAATCAGCGGTGCGGCAAGGAAAAGCAGTATATAGATAATGATGCTGCACAGCATGCTGAACCAGAATACGGCATTGTAGTCTTTGTGGCAAACTTCCTTCCGGTTGGTCAGCGCCGATACGAAACCACCTTCCTGCAAGGCAGACGCTATGGCGGAGAAAATGGTGAGCATGCCCACCATTCCATAGTCCGAAGCATCCAGCAACCGCCCGAGCACTATGCCGAAGGCGAGATTCAGTAATTGTTGCGCTCCGTTACTGAATCCCCCCCAGAATAGTCCTTTGGCTGTTTTTTCTTTCAGTGATGATTCGCTCATCTTGTTATTTCACCTCACTGCCCGGCTTTACCTCTTTCAACAGAGAAGTCACGGCTAAGGATCCGTCATGATTTTCGGCAGAAAGTATCATGCCTTCACTTACCAGTCCGTTCTTGAATTGGCGCGGAGCAAGATTGGCAATGAAAAGCACCTGTTTGCCTACCAGTTCTTCCGGTTTGTAGTGTTCGGCAATGCCGCTTACGATGGTACGGTTCTCCAGTCCGTCGGCAATCTTGAATTTCAGCAGCTTTTTCATCTTGGGTACGGCTTCGCATTCAAGTACGGTACCTACGCGGATATCCAACTTCTCGAATTCATCGAAAGAGATGGTCGGCTTGATGGGATTGGCTTTGTAGTTGGCGGCTTCATTGGCTTTCTTTGTAGCCAGCAGCTTATCGACTTGTGCCTGGATTACGTCGTCTTCCAGTTTCTCGAACAAGAGTTCGGGAGTACCCAATTGGTGTCCTGCGGGAAGTAAATCGGTATGGCCAAGTTCGGCCCAGTCAAAACTCTCCATGTTCAGCATCCGGCGGAGCTTCTCACTGCTGAAGGGGAGGAAAGGTTCGAAGGCAATGGCAAGGTTGGCAACCAGTTGCAACGAGATGTTCAGTATGGTAGAGACACGTGACATGTCTGTCTTGGCGAGTTTCCACGGTTCGGTGTCCGCCAGGTATTTGTTTCCGATGCGGGCCAGGTTCATGGCCTCTTTCTGTGCATCGCGGAATTTGAATACGTCGAGCAACTTTTCCACCTCGGCTTTTACATCTTCAAATTCTTTCAGCGTTTCACGGTCATAGTCGGTCAGTTCGCCTGCGGCAGGAACCACGCCGTTGAAATATTTTTTGGTAAGCTGCAAGGCACGGTTCACGAAGTTTCCATATACGGCAACCAGTTCGTTGTTGTTGCGTGCCTGGAAGTCCTTCCAGGTAAAGTCATTGTCTTTGGTCTCGGGAGCGTTGGCGGTCAGCACATAGCGGAGTACATCTTGCTTTCCGGGAAAATCGGCCAAATACTCGTGCAGCCACACTGCCCAGTTGCGTGAGGTGGAAATTTTGTCACCTTCCAGGTTCAGGAACTCGTTGCTCGGCACATTGTCGGGCAAGATGAAACTGCCTTCCGCTTTCAGCATGGCGGGGAATACGATGCAGTGGAACACGATATTGTCCTTGCCGATGAAGTGAACCAGGCGTGTCTCGGGGTCCTTCCACCATTTCTCCCAGGAGTCGGGCAATAATTCTTTCGTGTTGCTGATGTAACCGATAGGAGCATCGAACCATACATAGAGTACCTTGCCTTCGGCGCCTTCTACCGGCACGGGAATGCCCCAGTCAAGGTCACGGCTTACGGCACGCGGCTGCAACCCCATGTCGAGCCAGCTTTTGCATTGGCCGTACACGTTGGGACGCCATTCCTTATGGTCTTCCAGAATCCACTGGCGCAACCATTCTTCGTGCTTGTCGAGTGGCAGATACCAATGCTTGGTTTCGCGCATGACGGGCTGGCTTCCACTGATGGCGCTCTTCGGATTGATCAGGTCCGTAGGGCTGAGGCTGGTACCGCATTTTTCGCACTGGTCACCGTAAGCCCCTTCTGCGTGGCAGTGAGGGCATTCGCCGGTGATGTAACGGTCGGCAAGGAAGGTCTTGGCTTCCTCGTCATAATATTGCATGCTGGTTTTTTCAATGAACTCACCTTTATCATATAACTTGCGGAAGAAATCGGAAGCCGTCTCATGGTGGGTCTCGGAAGTAGTACGGCTATATACGTCGAATGAGATGCCGAAATCCTCGAAAGACTTTTTGATAAGGGTATGATAGCGGTCCACTACATCTTGCGGAGTGATGCCCTCTTTTTTGGCACGGATCGTGATGGGCACCCCGTGCTCGTCGGAGCCTCCGATAAAGATTACGTCTTCTTTTTTCAGTCTGAGATAACGGACATAAATATCTGCAGGCACATAAACTCCTGCGAGATGTCCGATATGGACAGGCCCGTTTGCATACGGCAATGCCGAAGTTACGGTGGTACGTTTGAATTTCTTTTCCATTGTATAATATGTATCTCTTTTGTTATGAACGCTTTTATAAGCTGCAAAGATAGCGGTTTTCTACCAAATATTTATATTCTTCCAGATTCTTTCCAGATTTGGGATTCATCTTTGCCATGCGAAAACGAATAAATGAGAATTAGAAACGTAAAAACAAAAAACTATGAAACTGAAAATGTATTTTTTACTACTTGCACTGGGTGCGCTTACGCTGGCTTTCCAGAGTTGTGACGACGACGATAATGACGGAATCTCTGTTCCTGCCGAACTGCAGAATGCATTGGCGGAGAAGCATGGCAATGCCCAACGCATTGAATGGGAGACAAAAGGTACATATTATGTAGCCGATTTTTATGAAGATAATTACGAGAAGGAAGCTTGGTTTACAAAGGACGGCGTATGGCAGATGACCGAAACCGATATTCCCGGTCTGGCGGCTTTGCCCGCTGTAGTGAAATCGGCTTTTGAAAGTGGCCGGTATGCTTCTTGGCATGTGGATGATATAGACAAGCTGGAGCGTAAAGACGTGGAAACTGTTTATGTAATCGAAGTGGAACAAGGTAAGCAAGAAATGGACTTGTACTATAGCGAGAGCGGCATATTCATCAAAGAGGTAGCGGATACGGACGGTGGACACAACTCTGAAGGCTATCTTCCTTCTGACCTTTCCGCGGCTGTCAGGACTTTTATCAACGAAAACTACCCGGATGCCCGTATCGTGGAAATGGATGTTGAAAAGGAGATGACGGAAGTGGATATCATTCATGAAAATAAAGCGAAGGAGTTGCTGTTCACACCAGACGGTACATGGGTTTCCACTTCTTGGGATGTGCGTACTTCCGACTTGCCCGGAGCAGTGACGGCAGCTGTACAGGCCCGGTATCCCGATTACGTGATCGATGACGCCGATTATGTGGAAACAAAGGAGAATGACTATTATTGGGTCGAGGCAGAACGCGGCGAGGAAGAAGTTCATGTGAAGGTGACTGCGGAAGGAGTGATTCTATAAGACAAAAGATGCATTCCTCAGAACCGGTGGATGTGTCAAGATGAATCTCAGCCGTGTAGCAAGGTTGGATTTTGTGCCACCGTTATGGCATAGTTGTGCCATAGCGGTGGCACATTTGTGCCTGCACGGTGGCACAGAATTCGCAGCGTAGCGTGGTTTAACGGTCTTAGCATGTAATATATGTGAAACGCATAAGTCTTTTTCTGAAAAAGAATGACTAAAAAAGAAAAAAATAGCAGATTTGAGCTTTTGTTTTGAGTTTCAAGTGGTTGTGGCAGTCGTTGGCTTTTTGTGGCATTCGTGAGGAAATGCGAAAATGGCGGATTTGAGAAGTAGAAACGCTTTCAAGTCATTACCTCAAAGAAACGCTCTAATAAGCATTTTTAACGGCTTCGGTTTTTACTTCTCAATTCTGCACAGGTTGTGAATTTGCCATGCAACTCTCATGATTTAATTTTGCACAGAACAAAAAGCAAGGAATTATGAGAAGTACATTCAAGACAGTCTTCTATGTAAACGGAAGCAAGGAGAGAAACGGAATTGTCCCTATCATGGGACGTGTGACAATCAACGGAACTATCGCACAGTTCAGTTGCAAGCTGAGCGTGACCAAGGCGATATGGGATGCCAAGGGCAACAGAGCCAAAGGCAGAAGCAAGGAAGCCAATGAGGTGAACTTTGCGCTTGATAACATCAAGGCTCAAATCGCTAAGCATTACCAACGGCTTTCCGACCGTGAGGCGTTCGTTACCGCTGAAATGGTGAGAAACGCATATCAAGGCATAGGTACGGAGTATGAGACATTACTCAGAGCTTTTGACAAGGAGAACGCAGCCTTTGCCCAACGCGTGGGAAAAGACCGAGCTGTCCGAACCTACCGCAAGTATCTGACGGTAAGAAAGTACGTTGCCGAGTTCATCAAATTTCAGTACAAGCGCAGCGATATGTCCATGAATGAGCTTACCGAGGAGTTCATCCGTGATTTTTGTCTGTATTTGAAGAATGTCATTGGACTCACGCAATCTACCATTTGGATATACTCCATACCATTGAAGCATATCGTCACGGCAGCACACTACAACGGCAAGATACAGAGAAATCCGTTTGCCATGTACCACGTTGACCCAGACCACAAGGAGCGGGAGTTCTTGACAGAGGAAGAATTGGACATATTGGCAGGAATAGAGTTGGAAAATCCCAACTTTGCTTTTGCGAGAGACTTGTTTATGTTTGGTTGTTGGACAGGTATCTCTTTCGTTGACATCAAGAATCTTACAGAGGACAATGTTGCCATTATAAGTGGGTCTCCATGGATAGTTTCTCAGCGTCAAAAGACAGGCGTACCATTCAAAATTAAACTGATAGATGCAGCCATACAGATAATTGAACGTTACAAGCCATTGAGAAAAGATATGCACTTGTTTAATATTGGCTCACTTGACATGGTAAACAAGCGTATAAAGAAAGTGGCAAAAATGTGTGGCATCAAGAAGCGAATTTCATTTCATGTAAGCCGGCATTCGTTCGCAGTTTTGGCTTTAAACTACGGTATGCCGATAGAGAGTGTAAGCAAGATACTGGGACATACGGACATCGCCACAACACAAATTTACGCAAAGGTGACAAGTACTAAATTGGAGCATGACATATCAGCTTTTGAAAGTCGAATCAAGGGGCATTTGCCTACAATGGGAGGAATGGCATGAAAAGGACAGTAATCACCGTGGACGGAAATGGAATGTTATCCATTCCGTCCAACTTGCAAGACTTGTGGATGAGTGAGGGTGAATTGGTTGATATGCTTCATGTCACCGCCATGAAACTCCATGCTGTGATAAGGTCAATATACAAGGATGGTTTATTGACGGTGTCGGAAGTCCAACAGAAACAGGAAACTTCCAATGGCATTTGGCAAACGTTGTATGGCTTTCCGATGATTGTTGCCCTTTGCTTCCGTATAAACTCATACGGGGCAGCTCGGTTTCGTGCCACCATCTTCAAGAGATTGTACGGGGCAAAAGAGAAAAGTAGTGTCATTATCCTACAACTCAATAGAAGAACAACCGCCTTTAGTTGAATGTCCTCTTGCTTGTTTGTTGGCTTGGCGCTGTCGTACTGTCGTGAATAAGTACTGAAGCATAAGCATGATATTCTTACTTGTAGGGGGATGAGTTCTGTTCATAAAAATGACGGACAAAACACCCCTTATTTTTGTTGAATTGTTGAATATGATGAAAGAAGTATTGAACATCAGGCATTTACGGCTCAACATATTCTCAACAAATCTCTCAACAAAAGAAAGATAATGTTGAAAAGAGAAAACCATGAACACCATTCCTTTCTTTCTTTTTTGCCCAGTAATTTGTTGTGTAGAGCTATTTGTTGAGAGTTTGTTGAGGGTATAAGTGGTTGGTTCTCATAAAGATAACACCTATCTTCAACAATTCAACGTTTTACATGCCCTCACTTGGTACGCTGTAAAATGTGCTTGTGGATTAATTGGCAACCGCTCTATTCTCCGAAATGGTTGCAGCAACGTTCCTTGGAGGCTTTGCGCCTCCAGCCACTTGGGCGAACCTCCGCAGTGTTTTAGCATGGCATTAGATTTATGCAGACTATACCGAGGACACACAGCACACATAACACACTCGGCATAGTTCACAAAGGAAATCAACAACACACAACTGAAACACTTGGCAAGTTTCACACTGAAAATATCACCTTTTCCTTTGCAAACTCCATGTACAAAGTAGCTTGTGTCTGTGACCTTGTTCTTTCAATGTGGCAGCTTTGATGTCTGGCGCAAATTGAGAGAATTAAGGTCTGCAACCTTGGGCATGGAAAGCCGAAAGGCAAATATCTCGTCTTTTGTTCTTAGAGGAGGGAGCGAGGTTATGTTTTGGGAACCCCAAAACTCCTCGCTCCACCATGAGGATGGAGAATTTTTGCTCCCGATGGTCGCAGAAAATGAGTATACCAACTGCAATTACTGCCATTATATGCTAAACTTTGTTATATATCTATATAATTGTGTTAATAATATTCTTTTTCTTTGGCAGTTAAAGAAAAGCATCCTATCTTTATAAGCAAAACAATTAATTTAAATTGAAACAAAATTAAATAGTCATGCGTATGAAAAAGTTGATTTTTATGTTTCTTGCTATTCTTCTTTGTGGAATTGTTCAACCTCAGACTTCTTAGATTATTTTAAACAACGGAAAAGTTGTGAAAGGAAAAATTAAAAGTTTGTCTTTTAATGTAGATAATACTCACGAAGTTAGAATAAAGAATGAAGTGAGTGGTGAGAACTTCGACTATACTTCTGCTGATGTAAAAGAAATAAAATTCTATGGTAAAAAGGCAAAAGAAGTAACAAATTGGATTCCTCTGTATGCCCAGATGGGATTGGGAATGTCTTATAAGAAAGCCCCCAAGCTCTATAAAAATCCCGTATTTCTCCATTCTGTTTATAAGGGGAAAAACATTTCAGCGTATGTTCACTACATAAGAACAAATACTCATGTGAAATCGGGCAGTATTTACGGATTTGGCCTTATGTTTTATTACAAATCCAAGGACGAGGACTTTGCGAGAAGCTATTATTTGATGGATAATAGTATTGCAGGAATTGGTCAAAAGACTGTGCTAAAAATGTATTTTAAAGGTTATCCTCAGATAAAGGAAATACTCAAAGGTCTAAGTATGAAAGAGATTCGTAAAGACCCTACTATATTAGTCAGAAAACTTGATGAAGTTTTGGAATAACTTCCTTGATTATGATTTATGACAAAGTTTTTGTAATCAAATTTTTGTAGTGTTAAAAATATCTATCGAAATATTAAATAAACGTACATATGAAAAAGTTACTTTTTATCATCTTCCTAATGGTATTCTCGTTTGCGATAACAACAAACGCCAAGAAACCCAAAGTCGTATGGCCTAAGGCAGTGCTAACTCTTAAAGATGGTACTGTACTTAACGGCTATTTGCAGAACGACATCCACTTTATGAAGAAAAACATCTATTTCCTGACTTCGTCATTGCGTACCCCAAAAATCTTCGTCAAAGAGTTTAGCTATTTTCTGATGCCTTGCCATCAGCATGGTTTGGGTGTAAACCTCCTTGTTCAGAGGTAGCTTAATTTGTATGGTTGTGATTGTCTTTGCCAATGCAAGCACCTTGCCCACGCTCATCTTAATCTCTGAGACTTTCAGCATGCGCTCTAGTTCCTTGTATATTTTCAAAGCCACGAAGCAGATGCATATATTGGCTTCGATGCGTTTGCGTGTAAAGTGAAACATGGGGCGTATATCTATCTTTGATTTGGCTATACGGAAAGCCCGTTCTACATGCCAAAGATTGTGATATGCTGTATATACATCCTGTATTGGTATATCCGTATTGGTGAGATATCCTTTTAGACCGTCCCATTTGGAGTCGTCGGCAATACGGTCATAGTTGATGGCGACTTTCACCTCACCATCCATGGATAAGAACTTATTGTAACCTCTCTTGTTGATGTTACCTTTCGTAAGCACGCCATGCTTGTAAGCCTTTTCCAACCTGCGTATTCCCTTCTCCCGGTTATAGGCATCTTTCTTTGCACGGTCATCTGTATAGCCGACCAGGAGACGGCGTCCGCCTCCTTTGTCATATTCAACCATCTGGCAGTCGCACTTGGGCTGTTCCAGTATCCAGTTCTTGACTTCCTGACTTTCATTCTTTATCTTCGCACCTATTATATACTTGTAGCCGTGCGCCTCAAGTTCCGCTATATTTGCATTGTTCATCAGACCGGAGTCGGCCACCACAACGAAGTTTTCCAATCCGTATTTGCTTACAAACTCGTTTATCGTCGGCAGCATCGTGTGACCTTCATATTTGTTGCCCTCATGGATGCAGTAGGCAAGCGGATAGCCGCCCAAACTTACAAGCAGGCCGAGTATGATCTGAGGATTACTGTGTCGTCCCTCTTTAGAAAAGCCGGTCTTGCGCAAGTCGTCCTCATAATCCGCTTCAAAGTATAGTGTGGTGACATCATGAATAGCACACCGATATTTCCACCGAACAGTTTTGCTGTATGGCGCACGCTGATGTCCTGTACGACTTCGTGCTGATGGTCGCTAAGTTTGTCAAGATAGCGATAGATTCTGGAAAGATCCACATCCTCGTCAAAGTGGTTTTTCAGATATTCCACCGTAGCAGCCTTGCTCGTTGGATATGCCAGACGGGCTTTCACAAGCTTGCGGAACACTTCATCGTCAATACGATTGAAACCAATCCGGTCAAACGTGCGGTCCAATATCAAGTCGCATCCGTTGAGAAGGATGTTGCTGACATTGGACAGAACACGGCGGACTTCTTCTCGTTCACGGTCGCACGCCTCACGCTCCTCACCATACAGATCGAGTTGTGGATGGCGTCGGGATTCTTCCTTGGAAATCCATTTATGACCTGCATTTACGAGACTGTCTATTTCGTTTGAATCTTTGGCCACACCAATAGTAATCAACTCTTTGTAAATGCCCTTTGTCTTCTCTGCAACAACAACACTTGTTGTTCCAGACCGATTCTTCTTTCTTTTGACAAACATAGTTAAAAAACCTTTTGCGTACCCCAAAATAAGGGTATGCAAAGATACAAAATATTGTTTATCAATTAATTACAAAATGGACATTTTTGAGTGACGAAGTCAGGACTTAACGGCTATTTGCAGAACGACATCCACTTTATGAAGAAAAACATCTATTTCAGTGAAACACAAGATGGCAAGGACGTAAAATACAAGATAATAGATATAAAATCCCTTGTGGTGGACAATGCTATGCAAGACGGCAAGCAGCGCACTTTCATTCTTATAGATGACGACCCTAAATTTCCATTTTTGGCAACTGAAGTTTTCAAGGGAAAGCATGTCGTTGGCTATATGGAACCTTATGCTTTTGAAAACACCATCACAAGCAGAACTTTTACAGGTATCCCGTATGTTGCCGGTACCAATTATTCAGGTTGTAGATCATATCACTATATGGTTGATGGCGGCAAGCATGTGTACTATTGGAATTTGTTTGAAAGTAAAAAAATTAATGCTAAGAGAGAAAAATACTCTCAAAAGAAACTGTTGAAAAAGATAAGTGAGAAATTCAAGGACTATCCTACTGTTGCTGAAGAAGTGGAAAAGAGAGGACTCACAGCAGAGCAAATCCATGAAGATCCCACCATTCTTCTTGAAATTCTTGACAAGAGTCTGCAATAATCTTTTGTCTTTTCCCCCATACCAATGCTTCCGTACTCCCGCAGTATGGAAGCATTTTTCAATTTATTCCTCCCCACAGGTTGGCGGTTCATTCTCTGTAGGTCTCAGATGTTCTTGTTACTACTCAGCCCCTAAAAATGAATTTCAAGTACTCATTTGACATAATAGCCTATTTTGTAGCATAAATATAGCCAAAATCATCAATATTTTGCGGATTTGACACATCCAAGGGGTGTTGAGTAGTTACGTATATGGCAGCAACTGAAAATAAAATCTAAAAAATGGATATGATTTTCATCAATCCACATAAATGTTGTACCTTTGTCACCGAAAAGAGTTGTTTGACAAGTAATGCAAACTTATGTATAATACAGAAGTTAAAACTATTACCAAGTCATTACCTCTATTGAGGTGAAACACTTGTAAATCGCTCATTTTTAGCTATTCGGCATATTTTAGCAGAATTTTTCCGAAAAATTAAGCTATCTTTGCGGGGGTGTCAATAATATATATTGTTATATGCTCGTTTCTACTGATATAACTTCATTCAACCGTTTCTTCATGGAAAACCGCCAACGGTTCATTCGGTTTGCTGCTACTTATCTTCATGATGAAGCAGTGGCTGAAGATATTTTTATGGAAGCTATCATGGGATATTGGGAAAAGAGAAGTTCTTTCAGGGAGGAGGATAACATTCCTGCCTATATACTCACTTCCATCAAGAACAAAGCTCTGAACTATCTGCGTCATCAGTTGGTAGCTAACGAAAGAAGGGCGCTGAGTGATTATGCCGAATGGGAGCTTTCTACCCGTATTGCAACTTTGGAAGCTTGCGTCCCGGAAGATTTGTTTGCTAAAGAAATCCAGCAAATCATTAATAAAGTACTTTCCCACCAATCACCCACTACGGCCCGCATCTTTATGCTAAGCCGTTATGAAAATAAGTCTCACAAAGAAATTTCCGAGTTGATGGATATGACCGTCAAAGGTGTTGAATTCCATATAGCCAAGGTCACCAAGCAGCTTCGTATAGCATTAAAAGACTATCTTATTTTCTTTCCTTTCCTGTACCGTTTATTTCAGTAAAAGTGTTTTTTTGAAAATAATCTCTTTTTTCACTAGGGGAGAATGAGATTAGCGTGTCTTTAAAGTGAAAGATACTAAAATGGTTCGCATATGAACAGAGAAACACTATATCGTTTTTTTTACGGAACCGCTACCTCAAAGGAGGGAAACGAAATACGGAAACACTTAGAAGCTTCTGATGAAAACTGGAAAGAGTTTCTGCGTGAGCGCAAACTTTTCGACGCACTTCTTTTGAACGACAACTTGGAGATTTCTGGAAAACCCCATAATCGTAATGTCTTGTCTCATAAATTTATACGGGAAGCCATCAAGGTAGTTGCCATATTCTTGTTTGCTATAGGAATTTCTTTTTTGTGGATGCAAGAATCAGATAATCAAGACTCAAAAACTGTGATTACGACATTGAATGGGCAAATGGCTAATGCAATCCTTCCTGATGGAACTAAAGTTTGGCTGAATTCCAATACCCGATTAGAATATCCGGTATCGTTTGATAGGAACAAACGTGAAGTCCATGTAGATGGAGAAGTCTATTTTGAAGTAGCACACAATACGAAAAAGCCTTTTGTGGTATATACTCCTCAACAAGAGAACGTAGAAGTAATGGGAACAAAGTTTTATGTAGAGGCTTATTCCGGTCAAAACTCTTTTGAAACAGCTCTGATGGAAGGAAGCGTAAGGGTCAATGCGGGGACTAAGTCCGTATTCCTGTTACCTCTTCAGCGCGTTGTAGTTAAAGAGGGAAGAATGTCAGTAGAGAAGATTACGGATTTGGATGTTTATCGCTGGCGTGAAGGATTGATATGTTTTAAGAGCAAACATTTCACCGAGATTATTGAAGGACTTAAAAAATACTATGGTGTAAACATTAGCATTACTGACCGCAATATCAAGAATCCTCAACTGACAGTGAAGTTTCGACTGTCGGATGGCATAGAACATGCCCTGCGCGTGCTTCAGCATGATGTTCGCTTTTCTTATCTTAGAGATGACGAAAAGAATACATTCATAATACAAAAATGACATTGTTTAACTTTATTAATCTTGTAATTGCCTATGGAATAATACTATTAGAGATACAAAAAGCCGACAAGCACTGCAATGCTCATCGGCGGTTAGAAGAAAAACATCTTTCTTTTCTGCAAAAAAGAAAAATATCAATCAAACTTAAGAACAAAGATATGAAAAAAAAATCACATGTGGATTTGCCATACGGGGAAAATCCACCAATTAATCAAATATTTAGAATTATGAAAGTTACAGTTTTCTTGCTATGCTTTTGTTCATTGAGCATGGTGGCAAGTACCGTCAACTCTCAAAATGCAAGAGTATCTATTAAAAAATCGAATGCACCTTTGGAGGAAATCTTGAATGAGATAGAAAATCAGACAGATTATCTGTTTATGTATTCTGATGTTGTGAATGTGAAGCAACGTGTATCTGTCAAGGCAAAAGAGCAGCCGGTATCGAAAGTTTTGAGGGAATTATTCGATGGAAAGGTTGGATATAAAATGGAAGGTTCGCATATTATTCTTTCACCTGCTACAGAGGATGAACAGACGGCATCTTCCGAACAAACTTCCAATATCACTGTAAAAGGACAAGTATTGGATGAGACTGGGCAGACTGTTCCGGGTGTTAATATTATAGTGAAAGGCAACAGTAGCCTGGGTACAGTGACTGATTTGGACGGTAATTTTACACTGAATGTGCCCAAAGGGGTTACTATGGTAGTATCCTTTATTGGTTACAAGAACTATGAATTTGTCGCTGTTGCAGACAAAGCAGTTGTTATTAATCTGGTACCTGATACCGAGGTATTGGATGAAGTGGTGGTAGTGGGTTATACCACTGTGAAGAAAAGTTCCATCACCGGGGCTATCGGTTCGGTGAAGGCCGACAAACTGAAAGATGTGACTACTCCGGATGTGTCAGGTATGCTGCAGGGTAAAGTGGCAGGTGTGGTAGTGACTCCAACTTCCGGCAAACCGGGTTCTGAGGTCAGTATTCGTGTGCGTGGAATAGGTTCTATACGTGGTAACCAGTCCCCTCTATGGGTCATTGATGGTGTGGTAGGCGCATCCGGTGCAGAACTGAATCCTAATGATATTGAGGCCATCTCTGTATTAAAAGACGGGTCGGCTACTGCCCTTTATGGTTCGCGTGGTGCCAATGGTGTGATTCAGGTGACAACTAAACGTGCCAAGAGTGGAACTTCTCAGTTTGAGGCCGGTGCAAAGTTCGGCCTTTCTGAATTACAACGTGGTAATCTCCGTATGATGAACGGTGCAGAATACTATGATTATTTGTATGAAGCTTTTACGAATGCCGGTACACTGGAAGAGCAGCATTGGTTCCAACCTTATTTGCGCAATCAAAATTTTGACTGGTGGGAAGAAGCTACTCAAGTAGCTACTACCCAAAATTATAATGTGTCTTACAAATATGGTAATGATAAGATTCGTTCCTATATATCTGCCGATTACTATACGGAGGACGGTGCCATTAAGGGATACGACTATGACCGCGTAACGTTACGTACCAATACAGATTATGTTGTAAACAACCGTTTGACCTTGAAAGCGAGTCTCGCGTTGAGCTACAAGGAGACTTTTGACCAGCAACAATCTTTGAGCTATGCCAGCTATACACCATGGGATTCTCCGTATAACTCAAAGGGAGAGTTGAAGACCGGCCAGGAAGGATTACCCTCCAAGGAGGATGCTGCTACTGCCGATCCCCGTGACTATTGGTATTCTGATGGCGGTTACAATTATATGAATTATTACCAGCGTCATTGGAGCAAAAATCGTAATAATTCCATGAATATCAATTTAGGATTCCACTACAAATTACTTGATTTTTTGAAGTATGAGTCCAATAATCAGGTAAGTTTTATCAATAGTTATAATGAGCAATATACCGATCCGAAAGACCACGGGCAAGAGGCTGACCATGGTAAAGTATATAATGGCAACTCTAACAGCCGTCACCTTTATTTAAGCCAGATGCTACACTTGACTCGCATTTTCGCTGACATTCATGAGGTGGATGCTTACTTGGGCTATGATTATGATGAATCTCGTTATTTCAGCAATTGGGGACAAGCTAAAAACATTTATTCCGGAGCGGAAGTAATCGGTGCCGGTGCGGGTGACCAAACTGCCGGAGGTTCCAAATCCGAGCGCAAGAATGCCGCCGTGTATTTCAATGCCAACTATACTTATGATAGTAAGTACTTGCTTCAGGTGATGGTTCGTCGTGACGGTTCCTCGCGTTTCGGTACCAACAAGCGTTGGGGGACATTCTGGTCAGTAGGTGGGGGATGGAATCTTCACAAGGAAGCTTTTATGGAAGAACTCACTTTCATTGACGAATTTAAGCCACGTTTCTCTTATGGTATTTCCGGTAACGAACCGGGTGGCGCTTATGAGTGGACCACTAAACTGGACATCACCCAACAGTATGCCAATGAGATTGCTTTTTTCTCCAATTATGCCGGTAACCCTAATCTCTCTTGGGAGGAGACTGCCAGTTTGGATTATGGTGTGGACATGCGTCTGTTCGATCGTGTCAGCATCACTGTGGACGGCTATTACCGTAAAGCCAAGAATTTGATTTATTTGCGTCATTTACCCGCTGTGAGCGGTTATAACCGTCAGACAGCCAATGACGGCAGTATGGTCAACAAGGGATTTGAACTTACCGTTACTCCCGAACTTATCAAGACGAAGGACATTTATTGGGATATGACTTTCAATATGGGGTATAACAAGAATGAAATCACCAAAATGCCAAGCGGTGATGAGCTTTATACGCAAGCTACGGCCGAAGGTTATCCTTACATGAATTGGTACATGCGTGAATGGGCAGGTGTGGATCCTATGACCGGACGTCCTTTATGGTTCGTGGTAGATAAGGAAACAGGTGACAGAACAGTAACGGGTGATTACAATAAAGCTACCCGTCAATTGTTGGATGCCGTTCCTATTCCTAAAGTGAATGGTGCCATTGGTACTAATTTCTCTTGGAAAGGTCTTTCAGTGAACGCCAATTTTACTTTCAGTACCGGAGCCAAGATTTACAATAGTGCCCGTGCTGCAGCACTCGATCGTGATGCAGGCCGTACTTCTCAACCGCCAATGAAGTTGGCGGACGGATGGAACCGTTGGCAGAAACCGGGTGACCGGGCTACTCATCCACAATTGATTGCCGGAGGTAATAATAGTGCCGACGGCGAATCTACCCGTTATTTGGAGAATGGAGACTATTTTAAGTTGAAGTCTCTTTCTGTTTCGTATAGTTTGCCAGAACAGTGGATCAAACCGTTAAGTTTGAAGAGTGCAAGAATTAGTTTGGGAGGTGAGAATCTCTTTACTGTTACTAAGTTTTCGGGCATTGACCCTGAGGTGCTGTTCTCTTCTTCGTACAATGGTAAGGCAAGTTCCGGTAACTCTTATCCTAGCGTAAGACGTTTTACTATGGGGTTGAACGTAACTTTCTAATCTTAACTATCAAAATAATAGAAAAACATGAAAATTAAAAATATAGTAGGTGCCTTGAGCTTCTCAGTGGCAGTGACCGGATGTAGTTTAGATGTGAAGATGTATGATGGCGTAATGAGCGAAGACATTTCTTCAGAAAATATAGCAGAACTGACATATGGTAGCTACCGTCATATGAAAGGTAGCGGTATAATAAATAATGGCTTTGCATTCCGTGAATATGGTTCTGATGATGTTTCGTGGACCGGGACTTCTAACGGTAGCACCTTCAAAATTTACGACTATACTCGTGACATTGCAACTTCGAACACTGAATATGCTTGGGAACTGGGATATCGTGCCATTGGTAATACCAATCTGGTAATTGAATTGGTGGACGCTTTAGGTGAAAGGGCTTCACGAGAAAATATAATCCTTAGAGGTGAGAACTATTATCTGCGTGCATTGTGTTATTTTTATTTGGTAAATGAATTTGCTCAGCCCTATTCTAACAATCCTCAGAGTAATCCGGGGTTACCTCTGAAATTAGACAGTAATCCCGATGTGATGAGTCTGCCCAAAAGTCGTTCTACGGTAGCAGAAGTGTACGATCAGATTGTAAAGGATTTGAAAGACGCCATCGTTGACATGACATTGCCTGCGGGTTTTACTCCGAAGAACAACAACTTCGCCACTAAAGAGGCTGCCGAAGCCTTATTGGCGAGAGTATATCTCTATATGGGCGATTATGGAAGTGCCTATACAATGGCTGATAACGTGATTAAGTCTGGGCGTTTTAAATTGGAACAAGGTGAGCGTTATGCTAAATATGCGCAATGGTTGCCTGAAGACAATACAGAGACTATCTTCGCTATTCGCCATGTCAAGGAAAAAGATAGCAATGTTGGTGGTAATATGTTTATTAGGATTGACGGGAATGGTTATGAGGAGATTTCTGTTTCTGATCCATATTTAAGACTGCTGGAACTTTATTTGGATGAAAATGATATGCCAATCGATCTTCGTAGTAAGTATGTTGTAAAGCGTTTTGTGGAGGATGGTGTAAAGGATTTTGCGGTGTATGGGCATCCCGATAAAAAATATGAACGTTGGACATTTGTCTATAGTGAGAGAGAAACAAAAGCTGCCGGTTATAAATATACACAATTGAATATTCTGAAGAAAGATGGACAATTTGTTATTGCTGATGATCAGGCTGGTAATTTCCAAAGTGAGTATATCCAAAGTGAGCCTTATAATTTAGGCAAGCGTTATTATGTTTTAGCAAAGGATGGTACTAAGTACATAGGCCGTGTTGAGCCTAAGGTGTTTGATGCTGCTACTAAACATGGTAAGATGTCTCAGTATCTGGTGTATGCTTATAATAAAACCTCTTACCAAGAAGAGTACAAGTTACTTTATTCACCTGTCATTTCCCGTTTGGCTGAGATGTACCTAATCCGTGCAGAGGCTAATGCTGAAAAAGGTGAGGTGCAATTAGCTTTAGACGATGTGAATATTATCCGTCGTCGTGCAGGCATCCCTGAGTGGACTATTGAGAATATGCAAACAGCTGAGGCTGGTGAACCGAAAGACATCAAGAAAATTGTAGAAGAAGAGCGCCGACTGGAGTTTGCGCTGGAAGGATTGCGCCGCTTCGATGTGTTCCGCAAGCGTGGTACGTTGGATAGGAGATATCCCGGTTCGCACGCCACATCTGCCGGTGACAGATTCTTGGAGGTCCCTTACAACTCTCCGGCAGTTTGTCAGTTCATTCCGCAGGCGCAATACGATGCCTATCCTTATGAATTGGAACAGAATCCTTAATTATTATCTACCTGCTATTTTATCAGAAAAAGAACATTTAAATAAAAATAGAAATGAAAAGATTATCATATTTTATGTTATTCCTGTTGATGCTTCTCACTTATGGATGCGAAGAGACGGAGCAGCCGTATGTGGGATATATCGTGATAGAGCGTGCGGTGGTGGAGGCTGCCGCTAATTCTACTGTTACCTTGATTGCAGACACTGACATCGATTCTCCCATTAAACTAACGTTGGATGAAGAAGCTGCCGAATGGTGTTCTGTAAGTGTCAGTGGCAAAGAAATTCATGTGACAGCTACGCAAGCCAACACTGGTTCTGTTTTCCGTACTGCCAATGTGAGGGCTCGTTGCGGTTATCGTGAGACTACATTCACTGTTCTTCAAAAGTTCGAAGGTCAACAATATTTGGAATATGATTGGACCAAGTGGACGGCTACCGGCAATAGTTGTCAAGCAAATGATGGCGGTGGATATCCTAGCTTATTCAACGAAGACCGAACTACTTACTGGCACGACCAGTACTCGCCGAGTTCCATAGAAAAGCCATGGTACATTGTTGTGGATATGAAAGAAGAACTTGAATGTTGCATGTTCCAAATAGGTAGAAGGCATTATAGTAAAAATGGAAATAATTATGGTACTGTGAAGCATATGGATATTTATACAAGCACTGATAACGAAAACTTTACCAAAGTAGGTGAGTTTTCTTTCGATTTACCTTGGACTGCTCCTGACGGTACTGTAGTAGAAAGTAGTACTAGTCCTTTAATTCCTCCCTATGAAGAGGTTAGCTTAGCTGAACCTGTTACAGCCCGATATGTCAAGATGGTGATAACGGAAACTAACGGTAATCATGCTCAAGTGGCTTATTTTAAAGCATATGAAAAAATATAGTATGTGGAGTAATGATACGAAAGTGATTTGTTTTTCTACAAATAACCTTAATTGATAAGTCTTTTATGAATTTTTACTAATCAGTAACCAACATGAGTAGAATTTACTCATGTTGGTTCTGTATAATATTCATTCTATTGTCGTGCAGGTTCTGGAATGTCCTGCCAACAAAAAAGTGTATTCACAAAATAAGAAGTCTTTATGAATCATCTCAAATTATTATCAAAAATAGGTACTCTGTTGGGATTCCCCACATTTGTGTTTGGGCAAATAGTTCCTCAACAGCCCAATGTCGTTATTATTGTGGCCGATGATCTGGGGTACGGAGATTTAAGTTGTTATGGGGCAAAAGCCCTTAAAACCACCGGTATGGATCGCCTTGCAACAGAAGGGCTGCGATTCACCCAAGGGCATTGTACTGCTGCAACTTCTACGCCGAGCCGCTATTCGTTGTTGACAGGAATGTATCCATGGAGCAATCCCGATGCAAGGATTCTTCCGGGTAATGCGCCGTTAATCATTGATAAAGAACAAGTAACACTTCCTAAGGTAATGCGGAAAGCTGGATATGTGACGGGAACCGTGGGTAAATGGCATTTGGGACTTGGAGACGGAGGAGTGGACTGGAACAAAAACATATATCCTGGTGCGAAGGAGGTGGGTTATGACTATTCTTTCATTCAAGCTGCGACTAACGATCGTGTGCCGTGTATCTTCATTGAAAACGGTAAAGGGGTAGGCTTAGAGGAAGACGATCCCATTTATGTCAGCTATAAAGAGAACTTTCCGGGAGAACCTACTGGAAAGGAAAATCCAGAGTTGCTCCGGATGCATCCTAGTGTGGGACATAGTGGCGCCATCGTAAACGGTGTACCGCGCATCGGCTTCCAAACAGGTGGAAAGGCAGCCCAATGGAGGGACGAGGACATGGCAGAACTTTTCTTGGAAAAAGCCAAGATGTTTATGCGCGAAAACAAGGACAAGCCTTTCTTCTTATATTATGGTTTACACCAACCGCATGTGCCTCGCGTACCGAACGAGAGATTCGTTGGCAAATCTGGAATGGGACCTCGCGGAGATGTTATTTTGGAGGCGGACTGGTGTATTTCCGATTTTCTGAAAGAGATGGATAGATTGGGACTGACAGAAAACACGTTGGTTGTTTTTACCAGTGATAATGGTCCTGTTTTGGATGACGGATATAAAGATAACGCAAAAGAGTTGATTGGAAGTCATAAACCCGCAGGACCTTATAAGGGGTGGAAATGTTCCATGTACGAAGGTGGAACTTGCGTCCCTTTCTTGATTCGTTGGCCTGCAGTGGTAGAACCGGGTGTTTCAGATGCTTTGATTTGCCAGATAGATTTGTTGGCTTCGTTATCTGCGCTTGTTGGCCAAACCTACACAGAACGTACAGACAGTCAAAATACATTGTCTGTGTTTTTGGGGAAAAGTAAAGAGGGGCGTCAAGAATTAGTAATTGAAGGAATGCATAATTATGCTTTCCGCCAAGGAGATTGGGTAATGATTCCGCCTTATCGTCCGGGAAAGGCATACGAATTATACAATGTGAAACTGGATCCGGAGCAAACAATGGATAAATCCAAGGAGAATCCAACTCTGTTAAGGAACATGATGAGGAGACTGGAATATCTGAAACGTGCCACAGGAAAGCTTACAAATGATTAAATCTTTTTCATTCCTTTTTTTCATGGCTTATCAAAGCTGTAAGATTTGGTGTTTAGCATTATAATATTGTATCTTGATATTTAATTAAAAGGATAAAGATGAAGGAATTATTATTTTCAATTTTCATGGGCTGTTCCATTCTTGGAGCATCTGCCCAAACGTCATTTACAGTAAACCATGGCCCTTATTTGCAGGAGGTCACGCAAGAAGGAGCCACTGTCGTATTTACCACTTCTCAAAAGGCGTTCTCTTGGGTAGAATTGAAGCGGCATAATGCGGAAGACGGAGAGGCTATAAAGTATTTCAATTCCAGGGATGGACTAAAAGAGGCTTGGAATACTTTCGGTTCCGTGCGTGTGGAGAACTTGAAGCCGGGTATGAGTTATGACTATCGCATTGTCTCCAAAGAAATGCGTTCTTTTGAACCTTACAAAGTTGTATTTGGTGATAGCATCGCCACAGAGTGGTACACCTTTTCTACCGTCAATCCCCAAAAGCAGGGAGGTTCCATTTTCATTACCAGCGATATGCATTTTGATGCTGCCAAGCTAGAGAAATTGCTTCGTGCGGCGGATTACCAAACATGTGACGCTTTCTTCTATGTTGGCGATATGACCAGTTATATCGAAGATTTCGATGCTCCATTTACTTCATTCATTGATACCAGTGTCAAGTTGTTTGCCTCTTCCATTCCATTTGAAGTGGTAAGGGGTAATCATGAGACACGCGGCAATTTAGCCCGTACTTATTCTTCTTATTTCCCTAAAAAGAACGGGAAAATATATGGCTCTTATCTGCTTGGTGATGTGATGATTGTAATGCTGGACAGTGGTGAGGACAAGGCGGAAAGCCATTGGGTATATGCCGGACTGACCGATTATGACGCCTATCGTACAGAACAGGCCGAATGGTTGGAAAAGTTAATCGAGACCGAGGAGTATAAAAAGGCCAAGTATCGTATTGTCCTTTCGCATTTCCCTATGGTGATGGGAAGTAAATGGAAAGAAGAAAAGATGTGGTATGGTTGGGAAGATGCCATCCATAAGTTCCTGCCGATATTGAATAAGGCAAACGTGGATCTATTGGTTTCAGGGCATACACACCGTTACTTTTTCCATGATTGTAATGTGGATGGCAATGCTTTCCCTGTATTGGAACAAGGAGCGGATTCTGCTGTCCGCTTGGAACTTCACGGGGGAAAAGTGACATTAAAAGTAATGGATGTGAATGGAAAGGTGCTGATGGAGAAAATGTTATAGGAATTACAATAAAATCCTTAATCAGTCTCTGTTTGAAAAGAATGTTTTCATTTTTTCATGAGCGGTCTTGCATTAAGCTTGACCGCTTAATTTAAATTCATTCCATTCTATCGGTTTTACTTGCGCGGAGAATTATGGCAGATAGTTTATTGCCATACTCAAGGTAACCGGGAGGGCAAAGTCATTTTCTTTATTTTTATTACTTGGTAAACACCGGCATAATCAGCAGCAAATCCTTCCCCGGACTTCCCCAAATCAATAACTTCCAATTCCGCGTGAACGGTTTTCCCGTTTTTCACCCCTTTCGTTATATTATCATATCTTTGTATGAGTTCTCCTGTCTCATCTACGATCCAATAATTACAGGAATCTCCTTCAGACGTAAAAGAACGTACTTCGTGTCCGATAACCAATTCCCCTTTTACTGACAGGAGTTTTTTTGCAGGAGTGATCAATGTAGCGGGTATTGTTTCCTTGCCCGGTATCCCGCTAGTTTTAGAGTATCTCAAAAATAATTTTCCTTTCTTGAGAATCAGGCTGTCTTGTGTCAACTTCTCTATTGTCAGTGTGTCTGTGAATGAAATATTCTGATGATTGCCGATACTGACTCCTGAAAGAAATAGCAAGTTTCCTTCCTTTCTCCATTTTTCATATTTCAAGGTAGCCATGTGAATGGAAAAAGCACTGCCATCGGTCTCGAGAGTGAAACCTTGCTGCATGCCGGGCATTCCGGAAATGGTTTGAACCCAAGAACCCTCTATCGTGGCATTGTTGCAAGAGAATAAGGTATATGTACAAAAGGCTATGATTAAGTTTCTAAATGTCTTCATCTTTCTTGCTCTTTAAATTATCTATCTGTATATTTTATTATCAAAAGTATATATTATGTATTAAAACACAAAATATTCCCATTAGAATTATGACCCTTTGAGAATATACCGGAACAAATATTTTCACTTCTGGATAAATAGTGTATATTTGTGCAAGATATCGTAAACTTAACATGGAAAGACTATGATAACAAGCCAATTGCTGCATCCTGCCAGCATCGTAGTGGTGGGGGCATCCAACAATGTACACAAGCCGGGAGGTGCTATCTTGAAGAACCTGATAAGTGGAAAATATGCAGGGGCACTTCGTGCTGTCAATCCTAAGGAGACAGACGTGCAAGGTGTGCCGGCCTTTGCTGACGTGAAAGATATTCCCGATACAGACCTCGCTATCCTTGCCATTCCCGCTGCTTTATGCCCTGATGCTGTTGAAGTGCTTGCTGCTGAAAAGCAGGTGCGTGCTTTCATTATACTCTCAGCGGGATTTGGAGAAGAGACACATGAGGGCGCATTGCTGGAGGAGCGCATTCTGGAGACGGTGAATAAATATGGGGCTTCTTTGATAGGCCCTAACTGCATCGGTTTGTTGAACACTTCGCATCATAGTGTTTTCAGCCAGCCTATTCCGAACCTGCATCCACAGGGAGTGGATCTGATTTCCAGTTCGGGTGCCACTGCCGTCTTTATATTGGAGAGTGCTGTGACTAAAGGTTTGCAGTTCAATTCGGTATGGTCCGTGGGAAATGCCAAACAAATCGGTGTGGAAGATGTGCTTCAATATATGGACGAGCATTTCAATCTTGAAACAGATTCTAAAATTAAACTGCTGTATATTGAAAGTATCGGTGACCCCGACCGCTTGTTGTTCCATGCTTCTTCTCTGATAAAGAAAGGTTGCAAAATCGCTGCCATCAAAGCAGGAAGTAGCGAGAGCGGCAGCAGGGCGGCTTCTTCCCATACAGGTGCCATTGCAAGCAGTGACTCGGCTGTAGAGGCTTTGTTCCGTAAAGCGGGGATTGTACGTTGCTACTCCCGTGAGGAGTTGACGACTGTAGGGTGTATCTTTACTTTACCGGAATTGCGAGGTAAGAATTTTGCTATTATTACTCATGCCGGTGGTCCGGGGGTGATGCTGACGGATGCTTTGAGTAAAGGTGGGCTGAATGTACCGAAACTTGAAGGTTCGCTTGCCGATGAATTGAAGAGCAAGCTTTTTCCCGGTGCGGCAGTAGGAAATCCTATTGATATTCTGGCTACGGGGACTCCGGAGCATTTGCGTCTTTGTCTGGAATATTGTGAAGAAAAGTTTGACAATATTGATGCTGTGATGGCTATTTTCGGTACGCCGGGATTGGTAACCATGTTCGAGATGTATGATGTGCTGCATGAAAAGATGCAGATTTGCAAGAAACCTATTTTTCCTATTCTTCCTTCTATTAATACGGCAGGAGCCGAGGTAGCGGCTTTTCTGGCCAAAGGGCATGTGAATTTTGCAGATGAGGTGACCTTGGGTACGGCGCTTTCCAGGATTGTCAATGCTTCCAGGCCGGCCAATAATGAGATAGAACTTTTTGGGGTGGATGTACCCCGTATTCGCCGGATTATTGATTCCATACCCGAAGATGGATATATAGAGCCTCATTATGTGCAGGCTTTGCTTCGCTCTGCAGGTATTCCTGTCGTGGAAGAGTTTGTATCTGCCAATAAGGAAGAAGTGCTCACCTTTGCGCGTCGTACAGGCTTCCCGGTAGTGGCCAAGGTAGTTGGCCCCGTACATAAGTCGGATGTCGGAGGGGTTGTCTTGAACATCAAGGGTGAGCAGCATTTGGCTTTGGAGTTCGAGCGTATGATGCAAATACCTGAAGTGACCGGTATCATGGTTCAGCCGATGCTCCGGGGAATTGAGCTGTTCATAGGTGCAAAATATGAGAAAAAGTTCGGACATGTAGTCCTTTGCGGTTTAGGTGGCATATTTGTGGAGGTGCTGAAAGACGTTTCTTCCGGTCTGGCACCTTTGTCGTATGAAGAAGCTTATTCTATGATTCGTTCATTGCGTGCTTATAAAATAATCAAAGGAACTCGTGGACAAAGAGGGGTGAATGAAAATAAGTTTGCCGAGATTATTGTACGACTCTCTACGTTGCTCCGCTTTGCCACAGAGATAAAAGAAATGGATATCAATCCGCTGCTTGCCACGGAAAAACAGGTGATAGCGGTAGATGCGCGTATCAGAATAGAGAAAAAATAGCCGTTGTTCAAAAAGAAGAAAGTATCCTTATGATGATAGTGATTTATTGGGCAGTTAACCTGCCCAATCCTCCCTATCCAGATTCCTGTATCCTATAGCTTCCGCCAAATGTACTGCCTGTATCGATTGGCAACCTTCAAGGTCGGCAATGGTACGTGATACCTTCAAGATACGGTCGTAAGCCCGTGCTGAGAGATTAAGTCGGTTCATGGCATTCTTGAGTAGGGTGAGCCCCTTGTCATCCGGGCGGGCATGAAGGGCAAGTAACTTGCTGTTCATTTGGGCATTGCAATAGATGCCGGGAATATCTGCATACCTCTCTTCTTGAATTTGGCGGGCACGTATCACACGTTCACGTATGGTGGCGCTTGATTCTCCGGGACGGTTGTCCGCCATTTTCTCGAAAGGCAGTGGGGTTACTTCGATTTGGAGGTCGATTCTGTCCAGTAAAGGCCCCGATATGCGGTTCAGATACTTTTGTACTTGCCCCGGACTGCAAACGCAAGCCTTGGTCGGATGGTTGTAGTATCCGCACGGGCAAGGATTCATAGACGCTACCAGCATGAAGCTTGCCGGATATTCCACGTTGCACCTGATGCGGGCAACAGTTATTTTCCGGTCTTCTAATGGCTGTCGGAGTACTTCCAGAACATTCCGTTGGTATTCGGGCAATTCGTCAAGATATAGAATCCCGTTATGGGCCAGGCTGATTTCACCGGGTTGGGGAAAACTGCCTCCGCCGGTCATGGCTACTGTAGAAATGGTATGGTGGGGATCACGGAACGGACGTTTGGAAATAAGTCCTCCTTCTTTTCCCAGTTTGCCCGCTACGGAGTGTATCTTGGTTGTTTCAAGGCTCTCGCCCAATGACAATGGCGGAAGTATCGAAGGAAGGCGCTTGGCCAGCATGGATTTGCCGCTGCCGGGAGCACCGATGAGAAGAACATTGTGGCTGCCCGCCGCCGCTACCTCTAAAGCACGTTTTACGTTTTCCTGCCCTTTTACTTCTGCAAAGTCGAGGTCAAAGTCAGTTTGTTGGGCATAGAATTCTTCACGGGTATTGATGAAGGTTGGATTGAGTTCTTGTTTGCCATTGAAAAACTCAATGACTTCTTTGATGTTTCCTACGCCATAAACTTTCAGATTATTCACTACTGCTGCTTCACGAGCGTTTTGCTGAGGCACAATCATACCTTCAAAACCAAGTTCCCTCGCTTTGATGGCGATGGGAAGCACTCCCTTGATGGGTTGTAAACTGCCGTCAAGGCTCAATTCTCCCATAAGTAAATATCGGCTCAGCTTCTCCGGTTGGATAATCTCACTGGCTGCCAGTATGCCGATGGCTAATGGCAGATCATAGGCAGAACCTTCTTTGCGGATATCTGCAGGTGCCATGTTGATGACAATGTTGCTGGTCGGCAGCCGGTAACCGTTGACTTGTAGGGCGGAGATGATACGTTGATGGCTTTCCTTGACTGTCGAGTCCGGTAAACCGACTAGATAAAACATACAGCCTCTGGAACTGTTGACTTCGATAGTGATGAGGGTTGCATCAATACCTTGAACAGCCGCTCCAAAAACTTTTATGAGCATAAGGATTATTTTTTCTCTTTTTGTCCTATTTCCTTGATTTTCTTTTCTATGTCTTCTTTACTCAGATTCTTTCCCTCAATTTTGCCGGATGGGCTGAGTAGGATATTGGCGGGCAATGCCTGGATGGCAAATTGTTTGACCGCCCCAGTTTCCCATCCGGAGAAGTTACAGACCTGTTCCCAGCTTAGTGTATCTTCTTTTATGGCTTCTTTCCAAGCATCTTTGTCTATGTCTAGAGAGATGCCCAAGAGTGCAAAATCCTTGCTTTTCTGTTCTTTCTTATAAATTTGCCGCAAGCCGGTATTGTTTTCTCTGCTTGGTTGGTCCCAAGACGCCCAGAAATGCACCAGCAAATACTTGTCCTTGAAATCGGAACGGCTGATATTCTTACCTTTTGCATTGGGAAGATGGAAGTAAGGAGCTGTTTTGCCGATAGATACTTTCTCTTCTTCTTGAATGCGGTCCAGAAGTTCATCTACATAAGGGCGGTCTTTCAATTCTCCCGTCATGCGGTCTGTCAGACTTTTGATAAGGATAAAGTCCGGTTGAGGTTTCTGTACGAAATATTTATCCAGCAGATAGATGCTCACCAAGGAAGAATGATGGCTGCTGATGAAAGCTTCCGCTTTTTCTTCCAATACTTTGTCGGATGGCTTTCCCAACCCTTTCAAGCTTTTCTGGAAAGCGGTAAATTCTTCATTGGGTGTGTTTCCCGTTATCTCCAATGAAGTCAGGTCAGAAGCAGAACCTTTGACCTGTATTTTATCTCCCTTGTCCAGGTAGAGGGGATATTCGGTTCCGTTGCTGAATTGCAGCCGGGTGGATACCAATGTATCAGTGGAAAGGATTGCAGAGAACTTGTCGTCTTTTACAATCAAGGTATCCGTACGGTTATACAGTTTGTCCGTACCGTATATATAAAGCGTGTCGGTTCCCAGTCCTTTGATTTCTCCCCTCAAACTGACCGAATTTGTTTCTTTGCTGCTACAGGCAGACAAAACGGCAACTAGAAAGTATATGAGATAAATATTCTTCATTTTGTTTCTTTTTCTGATACGTTGCTGCGAAAGTACTTCTTTTTGGTGTGAATAAAAAAAAATGCCCGATATATTTCTATACCGGGCACTTCCTTTTCATTGATAACCTTTATTATTTGATGATATTCATAAAGTCTGCATTCGTGAAATACTTGGCGAATTCCAGATCGGAAGCAGCCTTTTTGGCCAAAGCCGGATCTTTGGCAACGGCAGCCTTCAGGCTACTTGTTACCATGGAAGTGTTGTTGGTTCTTGCACCCAATACAGCCATCAGATAATCTGTGTATGCATCCGGTTTCTCGATGCTTGCCAAAGTGTTCTTGGCTTTGTTGTAATCCTTAGCCAGGATTTGTGCCAGGGCGGCGCTATTGGTCTTGGTATCACCAAATGAGCTTACAGCCTTGTCGTATTGTCCTTGAGCTACATACAGGTTGCCCAAAGCTTCATTCAGCTCCTTGGAACCGGAAGCCTTGCTCAGATAAGTTTCGGCAGCAGCCTTGTCACCCTTGGTCAAAGCAATCAGGCCGAGGTTCATGTTGGCTTCGGGAGCGTCTTTGATGGAAACTGCTTTTTTGAAGTAGCTTTCTGCCTTGTCAAGGTTGCCTGCCTGGTAAGCCAGCTTACCTAAGTTATTGTAAGCACGGAAATCGTTCGGGTAGATTTGAGTGGCTTTGGTGTAGATCGCTTCTTGCTTGGCAGGATCAGTTGTCAAGGTTGCAGCGTACAGTAACTCTTCGATGTTCAGTTGCTTGGCATCAGTGGCGGCGAGGTTGGCGATTTCTTCGTCAGATTTGCCGATGATTTCATAGTTCAAAGTCAGGCGGGAACGGCGCAGCTGCGGCAGGATCTCGTCAGCCAAAGTCTTGTAAACAGAAGAGATGTTTTTGATTTCCTGTTCTCTTTGTTCTGGTTCAGAGTACATGGAAAGAACGCGGAGAATCAATTCTTTGTCCTGGATGTTTGATTTGGAAACCAGTTCCTGGAAGCCTTCCCAGTCTTCTGCGGTATAATTGACATCTACTGCTGCATCAATTTTGGCTTTCTTCAAGTCCTTGTCAATGATTTTGGCAGTATTGTTCTGACGGTTTTCAGCCAGTTTGGTGTTCAAGTCCATGCCACCGTCCGGAGAAGCGTAAGCAGACACTTCGATATTGCTGATTTTCTTGTTTACGGCACTGTTTACGTCCTTTACCTCGTTACCGAATTCTTTGGCGGTCTTCAGTTCGCTGGCACGTACGTTGGCTTGTTGAATCAAGAACATGATATTGGCATCGTGCTTTTCTTTGATGATGCGTTGGAAAGCGTCGTCACCGTTGGCGGGATTGGCGCTGCCCAATGTCTGGCCGATCATTTCGGAAGTAGAGATGACACCGTCGGCTACCTTTACGGCAGGAATGGTGACAGTCTTTTTGCCGATAGTTGCTTTGAATTCCAGATACAGTTCAGACTTGGCCATTTCGGGAACATAGTCAAAAGAAGTTTTCATGGTGTAGTTGCCGCCCATCTTGTAAGAGATAGTCTGGTCGTTGCCTTCTACTTTCTCTCCTTGGAATACAGCGGGTTGTCCCTTGGCTTCACCGCCATTCCATTTCAATACGGGAGTTACTTCTACTACGGCCTTCTTGTTAAAGTACTTTTCCGGGAATTTGCCGTTGATTGTGGCGGGAACTTTACCGCCTACGGCTTCAAGGACTTGAGGGGTTACAGTGAAATAATCTGATGACAATTCACCCATTTTGCTGCTGCATGATGTTAACAATGCAACTGCGAACGCCATTAACAAAGGCAGATACAATTTCTTAGTCATTTTCAGGTATAAATTAATTGTTTGTAATTGAAATTTGTCTATTCCATTTTTTGTGTACTATCCCTTGGGGACATAGTTTCGCAAAGATATTAATTCTCCCTATAGATTGTTAACCGGAACTACAGATTTATTATAATTTAATGAATTTCTCGCTCTTTGCGGTATTTTATGTTCCGGGGATGGTGCTCGATGATTTCACTTCTCAACATGTTACGGTCAATATGCGTGTAAATTTCTGTTGTTGCGATGGACTCATGTCCCAGCATGCATTGTATGGCGCGCAGGTTTGCGCCGCCTTCCAGCAAGTGGGTGGCAAAAGAATGGCGAAAGGTGTGCGGACTGATATTTTTGGTGATTCCCGCCTTTTCTGCGAGTTCCTTGATGAGGTGGAATATCATGATGCGTGAGATACCGTTGCCCCATCGCGCCAAGAATACATAATCTTCGAAGTCTTTCTTGATTTTCCACTTTTCGTTACGGTCTGCAAACCAGTTCTTGATTTCCTTGATGGCGCGGGGAGAGATAGGCACGAGCCGTTGTTTGCTGCCTTTTCCTTCTACCTTGATAAAACCTTCGTCGAAATATAAATCGGAGATTTTGAGGTTACATAATTCTGATACGCGTAAGCCGCAACTGTACAAGGTCTCAAGAATGGCCCGGTTACGCTGTCCCTCGTTGGTGCTCAGGTCAACGGTGGAAATGATTTTGTCTATCTCCTCGACTGTCAGCACTTCCGGCAGCTTGAATCCTATTTTGGGGCCTTCGAGCAATTCGCTGGGGTCGCCTTCCAGATAATCGGCGAGGACAAGAAAATGGAAGAAGGACTTGATGCCCGATAATATGCGTGCCTGTGACCTTGGATGGATACCGATGTCATGCAGTCCGGCTGTAAAACGTTGCAGGTCGTCCAGGGTAACGGCAAGGATGTCTATCTTTTCAGCCTCCAGAAAGCGCAGCAGTTTTTCCAAATCAGTCCGGTAAGCATCCAGCGTATTGGGTGAAAGCGATTTCTCCAATTTCAGATATTGGTTATACTTCCTGATTATCAATGCCTGCTTCTCCTTATTCGTTGCTTTTTCTTCTGATTCCATTTCTTTTTTCTACCTTTGCCCCGCGAAAGTAGGCTGCGCCCCAGCAGAGTGCAAATAAATTTGCTTCTGTATCCGGCTTGCACTATCTTTGCAACCTGATTGGGTGTTTTCTGGAACAAAGGTATAAAAAAATGTGTTATGAGGATACAAATAATTAACGGCCCCAATATAAATCTGTTGGGTAAACGTGAACCTTCTATTTATGGCAGCGTTACTTTTGAAGACTATCTTGCCGGACTTTGTAAAGAATATGCGGATGTAGATATTGACTATTTCCAGTCTAATGTCGAAGGAGAGCTGATAGACAAGATACAGCAAGTAGGTTTTGATGTGGACGGCATTATTTTGAATGCGGGTGCTTACACGCACACATCCATTGCTCTGCAAGATGCGATCCGTTCGGTCACTTCTCCGGTGATTGAGGTGCATATCTCTAATGTACATGCCCGCGAGTCGTTCCGGCATATTTCCATGATTGCGTGCGCTTGTAAAGGGGTGATCTGCGGTTTCGGGTTGAACTCCTACCGCTTGGCGCTGGAAGCGCTGAAAGAATGAAAAAGAATTGTGAATGAAGAATTGTGAAGTATGGATTATGGAACGCCGCGAGGTCATTCATAATTCAAAACTCATAATTCATAATTAAATAAGATTATGTTATTGAAACAAACGAAAATCGTTGCTACCATTTCGGACCAACGCTGTGATGTGGACTTTATCAAAGAGTTGTTCAACGCCGGTCTGAACGTGGTGCGTATGAATACAGCGCATTTGGGGCGTGAAGGAGCCGAGAAACTGATCAACAATGTCCGTACAGTATCCAACCGTATTGCTATCCTGATGGATACCAAAGGACCTGAAGTACGTACGACCGTACTTGCCGAACCTATCCCTTTTAAAGTAGGAGACCGTGTGAAAGTAGTGGGTGATCCCGACCGGGAAACGACCCGTGAGTGTATTGCTGTTTCCTATCCCAACTTTGTACACGATTTGAATATAGACGGCCATATCCTGATTGATGACGGTGACCTGGAACTGGTTGTCATCGAAAAGTGTCCCGACTACCTGCTTTGCGAAGTTCAGAACGAAGCGACGCTGGGCAGCCGTAAAAGCGTAAACGTGCCGGGTGTACGCATCAACTTGCCTTCTTTGACAGAGAAGGACCGTACAAATATTCTTTATGCAATTGAAAAGGATATCGACTTTATTGCCCACTCTTTTGTACGCAATAAGCAGGATATCCTCGACATAAAGGCCATTTTGGATGCTCATGACAGTGATATCCGTATCATTGCCAAAATTGAGAACCAGGAAGGTGTTGACAACATCGATGAAATCCTTGAAGTGGCCGACGGTGTGATGGTGGCCCGTGGAGACTTGGGCATTGAGGTGCCGCAGGAACGCATCCCGGGTATCCAGCGTTTGCTGATCCGCAAGTGTATCCTCGCCAAGAAGCCGGTAATTGTGGCCACTCAAATGCTGCATACCATGATTTCCAATCCGCGTCCTACCCGTGCGGAGGTGACGGATATTGCCAATGCCATTTACTATCGTACGGATGCTTTGATGCTGAGTGGCGAGACCGCATACGGTAAATACCCGGTAGAAGCCGTCAAGACAATGACCAAGGTGGCTGCCCAGGCTGAGAAAGACAAGATGTCGGACAACGACATCCGCATTCCGCTGGACGAGAACAGCAATGACGTAACCGCTTTCCTTGCCAAGCAGGCGGTAAAGGCTACTTCCAAACTGAAAATCCGTGCCATCATTACCGATAGTTATAGTGGACGCACCGCCCGCAACCTTGCCGCTTTCCGTGGAAAGTATCCGGTACTTGCCATCTGCTATAAGGAAAAGACCATGCGTCACCTTGCCCTTTCATACGGTGTAGAGGCCATTTACATGCCCGAACTTGCCAATGGACAGGAGTATTATTTCGCTGCCCTGCGCCGCCTGCTGAAGGAAGGCCGTTTGCAACCCACCGACATGGTAGGCTATTTGAGTAGCGGCAAGGCCGGCACACAGACGTCTTTCCTTGAAATCAATGTGGTGGAAGATGCCTTGAAGCATGCTACTGAGAGTGTACTTCCCAACAGCAACAGATATTTGTAATAATGAGGCTCGTTCATTTGCCATGTCAATAGACGAATATATCCTGCAGCACATTGATGAAGAAGGCGAGTATCTGAAAGCCCTTTATCGTGACACGCATCTCAAATTGCTCTATCCCCGTATGGCGTCCGGCCATTTGCAGGGGCGCATGCTTAAGATGTTTGTCAGGATGATACGTCCCCGGCAGATATTGGAAATAGGTACGTATAGCGGTTATTCTGCCTTGTGCATGGCCGAAGGCTTGCCGGACGGGGGAATGCTGCATACGTTCGAAATCAATGACGAGCAGGAAGACTTTACTCGTCCATGGTTGGAAAACTCGGCATATTCGGATAAGATCAAGTTGTATATAGGCGATGCTTTGGACTTGGTTCCCAAGCTTGGCCTGGCTTTCGACCTTGCTTTCATTGATGGCGACAAGCGTAAATATATCGATTATTATGAGATGGTTTTGAACTGCCTTTCCGACGGAGGGTATATCATAGCTGACAATACCCTGTGGGATGGGCATGTGCTTGAAGAGCATCCTCATGGTAAAGACCTGCAAACGATCGGCATCAAAGCTTTCAACGATCTCGTCGCGCGGGACAAGCGGGTGGAAAAAGTGATTCTTCCCTTGCGTGACGGATTGACGATTATAAAAAAGCTGTAAACGTAGCAGTCAAGTGATATATTTACGTAACTTTGTCATTAAAATAAAGAAATAGAATTTATGGAAACAACCCGTCAGAATAAAATAGCCCGCTTGCTTCAGAAGGAATTGAGCGAAATCTTTCTGTTACAAGCCAAGTCCATGCCGGGAGTACTGGTTTCGGTCAGTGCCGTGCGCATCAGTCCCGATATGAGTGTGGCACGTGCTTATCTCAGTATTTTCCCTTCGGAGAAGGGCGAGGAGATGATAAAGAATATTAATGCCAACATGAAGTCTGTCCGCTACGAGTTGGGGACCCGTGTGCGGCATCAGCTCCGTATCGTTCCCGAACTGAAGTTCTTTGTGGACGATTCGTTGGACTATCTTGAAAAGATAGATGAATTGCTGAAATAAAATAGATGAATCGCTGAAGTGAACCTTCCTTTCTACATAGCCAGGCGCTACCTCTTCTCCAAGAAGAAGCATAATGCCATTAATGTCATTTCCGGCATTTCGGTGTGCGGGGTAGCGTTGGCCACATTGGCGTTGGTATGTACGCTCTCTGTGTTCAATGGCTTTCAGGACATGGTGGCCGGTTTCTTTACGGCTTTCGATCCGGAATTGAAGATCACCGTCCGTGAAGGAAAGGTGTTTTCTCCCGGCGGGAGTGCCTTTGAGGAGGTGAGGGCCTTACCGGAGATAGATGTCTGGACCGAGACGCTGGAAGAGAATGCCATGGTGCAGTACAAGGACCGCCAGGCCATGGCGGTGATCAAGGGTGTGGATGACAACTTCGAGCAATTGACCTCCATTGACAGCCTGTTGTATGGTACCGGAAAATTTATCCTGCATGACGAAGCGGTCGACTACGGTATTCTAGGCGTGGAGCTGATATCCGAATTGGGCACGGGCATTCAGTTTGTCGATCCCCTCCAAGTGTATGCCCCCAAGCGTAATGTGCGGGTAAACATGGCCAATCCTTCCGCTTCTTTCAACCGTGATTATCTTTTTTCACCGGGTGCGGTGTTTATCGTGAATCAGCAGAAGTATGATGCGAACTATATCCTCACTTCCCTTGATTTTGCCCGCCGTTTGTTCAACTATGACACGGAAGTGTCCGCTATTGAGCTGAAATTGAAACCGGATGCCAGTCCGGATGCTGTGCAGAAGAAGATTTCCCGCATCCTGGGGAATGGGTTTTCGGTACAGAACCGCTATGAACAGCAGGCCGACGTGTTCCGCATCATGGAGATAGAGAAACTCATCTCCTATCTTTTCCTTACTTTCATTCTTGCCATCTCTTGTTTTAATGTGATAGGCTCCCTGTCCATGCTTATTCTCGACAAGCGCGAAGATGTGGACACTTTGCGGAATCTCGGTGCGGACGACAGGCTGATTGCCCGCGTATTCCTCTTCGAAGGCCGCTTGATATCCGTGTTCGGTGCGCTTGCCGGTATCCTTTCGGGATTGTTGCTCTGCTTTCTTCAGCAGCGTTTCGGCATTATAACTTTGGGTGCCGGAGGCAGTTTCGTAGTCGATGCCTATCCGGTCAGTGTACACTTCACGGATGTGTTGCTGGTCTTTATAACGGTGATAGCTGTTGGTTTTCTTTCTGTATGGTATCCTGTACATTACCTTACCCGCAGATTACTGAAAAGGTAATTCGTCGGTAAAATCTTCCTTTCTGTAGATTTGATTTTTTATCCATTCCCACATCCCCTATATTTGTACAAGAATCACATAATCCGGGTATAGAAAAGACTCTCTCTAAATAGCGTTTTTTCATGTATTATTGACTGTGGCCGTTTTTGCCCGTGAGGGCAGAAACGGCATTTTCACATCTGTTTCTCTCACAGCTGGCTGATGATTCGGTTACACATAGCCTGCAAGATTATTGCAGTGTTGTCCTCATCCGCTTTTTGGCTATCAGCACTATGGCTATGACACCGATCACCAATAGTGCCAGCGCACCGTAGGCGATTCCTTCTGTTACATGGAGGCTTGTCGGGTCGAAGCGCATTTCGATGGTATGCTTGCCGGCGGGAACGTACATGGTGCGCAGGATATAGTCGGCACGGGCAATCTTTGCCGGTTTTCCGTCGATGGTTACCTGCCATCCGTCCGGATAATAGATTTCGGAGAATACGGCAATGCCGTCTTTGGCATTTTCCGTCTCGTAAACCAGACGGTTCGGCTCGTAGCTTGTCAGGCGGATGGTAGAGAGACTGTCCTGATAACCTGCGGTCGCTCCTTTCAGGACATCCTTGAAACGTGCATCGACTACGGCCGTCTCGGTAGGAAGAATGCTGTTCAAGGCTTCAATCTCTTGGTTGGCATTATCCACATATTGCACTTTGTCCACAAACCAGGCATTACCGTATGCATACGGGTTGAGGACGGGAACGGTCTGTCCCTGCTTTCCGGAAGGGAAAATGAAATATTTGGTATTCAGCATATTCAATACACGGAACTTAGCGGCATCCACACTGTCCATTTCACCGCCGGCAGCGGCAACGGCTCCGTAGGCGGCTTGCATCTCGGGTTTGATGTGATGGTCTATCATTTCCTGGTAGCGGCGCAGCTTGGCGGCGTGATACCCGCCTACGCTCTTATGCCAGTAGGCGGTGTTGTTTTCGTCGAACGTGGCGGCAGCAAAGTTCAGTACGCGGTAATCCAGGCTTTTGTCTTGCAGGATCAGTTCGTCGGTTGGGGTCTTGTTAAAGGTTTCCGTCTGGATGGAGCGGGGCACGAACTGGTCATCGTGAAGGTAACGTTTGTTGACAGTCCACATGTCTGCCAGACAAAGCACCGTAATTCCGGCAATGGTCAGTGATTGGCGTAGTTTGCCTGCCATATAGAACCATAGCAATGCGCATCCGATACAGATAATGATGAAACTCCGCAATGCGTCTGCGCTGACAAGTGCCCCTCTCATCTCTCCTAAGTTGGCGAGAATGCCGGACAGTTCGCTGGCAGGTATCATCTGTCCGTCAACGGCATTTTGCAGCATTTGTGCTTCCTGTGCGGGTACAAAGCCCGAACTGAGGCTGCCCGGTGCCACAACAAGCAGCAAGGCCACACCTGCGGTCAGCGCAAGGCTGATGCCGAATGCCCGTTTGTTTTCTTTCCATACACCGGGTTCTTCCAAGATTCGCTTCAAGGCAAAGATTGCCAACAGGGGAATCGTGAACTCTGCTACGACAAGGATGGACGATACGGCGCGGAACTTGTTGTACATCGGCACGTAGTCAATGAAGAAGTCGGTCAGCGGCATGAAGTTTTTGCCCCATGCCAGGACGATGGAGAAGAAGGTGGCTCCCACTAACGCCCATTTCAGGGGGCCTTTCACGATGAAGCATCCCAAGACGAAGAGAAACAGGACGAATGCGCCCACATAGACGGGGCCGGCTGTCCAGGGCTGGTCGCCGAAGTATTGCGGGAACGAGTTGTACAGGCTGCTGTACATCGGGTTGGCTTTTTCCATGGCGGTTTCGCTCTGGCTGAGGGGGGCAGAGGAGGAACCGCCCTTGAAGTTGGGCACAAGCAATGTCCATGTTTCGCCGATACCATAACTCCAGTTGGTAATGTAATCGCGGTCCAGTCCGCTGCTGGTTTGCTTGGCGGCATCTCCGGTCTGGACCAGTTCACTCTTGCCGCGCATGGTTTCTTTGCTGTATGTATAGGTATGGTACAGGTTCGACAGGTTGGCTGCCACGCCGATGAGGGCTGCCACCACCAGTACGGCGCTTGCCTTGAAGAACTGCGGTAATGTCTTGTTCCGCCACGCGCTTTCAAAATAGGCCCCTACGAAGAAGAGGATGACGAACAGGAAGTAGTAGGACATCTGCACGTGGTTTGATGTAACCTGCAGGGCAATGAAGATGGCGGTGACGATGCCTCCCGCCAGCAGTTTTCCCCGATAAGCCAGGACAATACCGGCCAGGGTAGGCGGTACGTAGGCCAAGGTGATGAATTTCCAGATGTGTCCGGCGGATATCAGTATGAAGAAGTAGGACGAGAACGCCCACATGATTCCTCCTAATCCGGCCAGCCACACCGGTATGCCGAATGCCCGCAGCAGTATGTAGAAGCCCAGCATCAGTATGAAGGTCAGGCAGACATAGTTGGGCAGAAACAGCTGATATGCTTTTTGTACCCATTGCAATGGTTTGGCCGAGTCGTAGGACGGCGCTATCTGGTATGTCGGCATACCGCCGAAGATGGAGTTGGTCCATCGGGTACGTTCACCGGTTTGCTCGTAGTACTCTTTGGCTTCTTGTCCGGCACCTGCTCCGGCTGCCATGTCGTGCTGGAACAGGATACGGTTCTCTATGTCCGCCGGGAAAAAGTAGGCGAAAGAAATCAGAATGAATGCCAGGATGGCAATCAAATCGGGAAGAATCTTCTTCATGAATTATGAATTATAAATTTATGAATGATGAATTATGGGGACAAAGATAGTGAAATGCAGATTGTTATTGTCTTGTTATCGGTAGAAATGTTGTACCTTTGCTCTCCTGAAGAATTAAAAATCATAAATTGTAAATCATAAATCTGTAAAATGACGATAGGCATTATCAGTGCGATGGACAGTGAACACCGCCAGCTGGCGGGGCGTTTGCAGGAGAAGAGAGAGAGGGATGACGGTGGTTTCCGTTATGTGGAAGGTGTGTTGGGTGCCAACCGGGTGATACTTACACAATGCGGCATCGGAAAGGTAAGTGCAGCGGTAGGAACTACGGAGTTGATACGGCGTTTTTCTCCGGATTGTATCATTAGCACCGGTGTGGCAGGCGGCATTGACGCTTGCCTGAAGGTGACGGACGTAGTGGTGAGCGAACGGCTGGTTTACCATGATGTCTGGTGTGGGGATGGTAACGAGTACGGACAGGTACAGGGGTTTCCTGCCGTCTATGAAGGATGCCCTTCCTTGCTGAAGCATGCTTTGTCGTTGAACGATGCCGGACTGGAAAGCCGTATCCATAGCGGGCTGATCTGTACCGGCGATCAGTTTATTACCGACCGGACCGAACTGGATGCCATCAAACAGCGTTTCCCTGCCGGCCTTGCCGTCGATATGGAGTCCGCTGCCATTGCGCAGACCTGCTATCTCTACGGCATTCCTTGTCTGAGTTTCCGTATCATCAGTGATACGCCGGGTGTGGAAGACCATTCCGCCCAATATGCTGATTTCTGGGGAATAATGGCAGAACGTTCATTTCTTACGACATGGACCTTCCTTTCCACCTTGCCGGAGTCGATAAATTAATTTTTAAAACAATCAAACTATAGATCATGAAGAAGATTCCCAGTTTTACAATTGACCACATCCGCCTGTCGCGCGGTATTTACGTATCACGTAAGGATGAAGTGAACGGAGAAGTTATCACCACTTTTGATATTCGCATGAAAGAGCCCAACCGTGAACCGGCTTTGGGACAAGGTGCTCTGCATACCATCGAACACCTGGCTGCCACTTATCTGCGCAATGAACCGCAGTGGCAGGACAAGATCATTTATTGGGGGCCTATGGGGTGCCTTACCGGTAACTACCTGCTGATGAAAGGTGACCTGCAGCCGCAGGATATCGTTTCCCTGATGCAGGACACTTTCCGTTTCGTGGCCGAGTATGAAGGGGAGGTTCCCGGTGCCGCTCCGCAAGACTGCGGCAATTACCTGCTTCACGACCTGCCTATGGCAAAATGGGAATCTGCCAAATATCTGCATGAGGTATTGGAGCAGATGAAAGAGGAGAATATGAAGTATCCGGAAAAGGAGTGAAGTTTAACGAAGGTGTATCAATGCTGATGGAAGAACGCAAATTACACAAGTTACGCAAAGAAACGGACCGGACAATCGCTGATTATCAATAGTCATTAAAAGGTATGGTTTGTGTAATTCGTGTAATTTGTGTTCCGAGCCTTTATTGGGGCTTTATATAATTTCGATTCCCTGTTCCTTGCAAAGTTGCAATCCCAGGTCCTTCAGTTTGAATTTCTGAATCTTTCCGCTTCCGGTCATGGGGAATTCCTTGATGAAGAAAATGTATTTGGGAATCTTGTAGCGTGATATTTTACCGATGCAGAAGTCGCGCACATCCGACTCGTGCATATCCACTCCTTCATGCAGGATGATGAAAGCGCCTACGGCTTCACCGTATTTCTTGGAAGGAATGCCGGCTACCTGGACATCTTTTACCCCCTCAAGCTTATAAAGGAATTCTTCAATTTCACGGGGATAGATATTTTCTCCGCCACGGATAATCATGTCCTTGATGCGTCCTGTGATACGGTAATTGCCGTCCTCATCCTTTATGCCCAAATCACCGGAATGCAAAAAGCCGTTTTTGTCTATCACTTCGGCAGTGGCCTGCGGATTTTTATAGTATCCTTTCATGGTATTGTATCCGCGGTTACACATTTCACCCTGTACTCCATCAGGACATTCTTCTCCGGTTTCCGGATCGATGACTTTCACTTCCGTGTATTCGAAATCACGTCCCACTGTATTGCAGCGCACATCAAACGGGTCGTCTATGCGGGTGGCGGTCATGCCGGGGGAGGCTTCGGTCAGACCGTAAACACTGGTGACTTTCATGTACATCTTCTCTTCTACCTGTTTCATCAGTTCCACGGGGCAGAGAGAACCTGCCATGATGCCGGTGCGCAGGCTGGACATGTCGAACATTTCGAACATCGGGTGGTTCAGCTCGGCTATGAACATGGTAGGCACGCCGTAGAGTGCCGTACAGCGCTCTTTGTGGATGGAGGCCAATACGACCAGTGGGTCGAAACGCTCTACCATCACCTCTGTACAACCGTGTGTCAGGCAGTTCATGGTAGCGAGTACCACACCGAAACAGTGGAACAGCGGCACGCAGACACATAGCTTGTCATCGGCGGTGAACTTCATGTGTTCACCCGTCAGATAACCGTTGTTGGTAATGTTATGGTGTGTCAGCATTACCCCCTTGGGGAATCCTGTAGTACCGGAGGTGTATTGCATGTTTGCCACGTCGTGGCAGGTCACCTGGCTTTTGAGCTCATCCAGGCGGCTGTCTTCCACGTTGTCGCCCAAGAGCAGTATTTCGGCTGTATTGTACATGCCCCGATGCTTCTCCTGTCCCACATAAATGACATTTTTCATATAAGGGAAGCGTTCGCTTTTCAGATGTCCGCGTTCGCAGGTCTTGAGTTCCGGAAGCATGGTGTAAGTCATCTGTACGAAGTCACTGTCTTTCTCGCCGTTGACGATGCACAAAGTATGCATGTCCGAGTTTTCGCACAAATATTCCAGTTCGGCTTGTTTATAGTTTGTGTTTACCGTTACATAGACGGCACCTATCTTGGCGCAGGCATAAAGAAGAGTCAGCCAGTCGGGCACGTTTGCCGCCCAGATGCCTACGTGTGTTCCCCGTTGCACGCCGATGGCGATAAGGCCTTTTGCCATGTCGTCCACCCGGTGGTTGAACTGGCTCCATGTAAAGCGGAGATTACGGTCCGAGTAAACAATGTATTCTTTGTCAGGTGTAGTTTCTGCCCAATGTTCCAGCCATTGGCCGAGCGTTCTTTCGTATAACATGATGTTTGGGAATTTTGAATTTTGGATTTTGAATGATGAATTGCTGCGCTATCATACCGCAGGGTCATTCATCATTCAAAATTCAAAACTCACAATTAAATGGGTGTATAAATCACTGCAAGTATTTTTGCTGCCTGTCCCTCGTAGGCGTGTACATGGTGCGGAACGATGGAGTCGTAGTAAATGCTGTCTCCTTCTTCAAGCAGATAGGTGTGTTTACCGTAGCTGATTTCCATTACACCTTCCATAACCATGATGAATTCCTCTCCTTCGTGTGAAGAGAGAACAAAGTCCGTATCATCCGTAGGAGACACGTCGATGATGAACGGTTCCATGTGACGGTCGGCCTTGGACTTGGAGAGGGAATGATATTCCATGTGCTTGCGGCTATGGATGGCGTTGTTGGAGAAGCTGATGCTGTCTTGCGCTTCTTTCTTGCGGCATACCACCGGCCCCATCTCATCCTGGTCGTCCAGGAAAGTACCGAGGCGCACGCCTAATACACGGGCTATTTTAATCAGTGGAGCCAATGACGGAAGATCTATATTGTTCTCGATACGTTCAATCTGCTCGATGGCGAGTCCTGAACGTTGCGCCAACTCTTCCATGCTGATGGATTGGCTTTCGCGGAGTGACTTGATTTTTTCTCCTACAATCTTACTTGTATCCATAATGATAGTGTTTTCAGTCTAAAGGTTATAATTTATAGCTGTTAAACCGCAAAAATAAGATAAACTTTGAGTTGGTGCAACAATATGAAGGTAAAAAGTTGAATGTTGGTATTACCGGCTGTCAGTCATTCGGGCTACTCGGCTACTTTCCTAACATATATTGAAGGATACTCTTGTCCGAGATTGTAATCGTGGCGACGCCTTGCATATTCCATTTTACATCATACTTAAAGGGAACTTTCAGAGTAAGATATGCACGAAAATAATTAGTACCGTTCCGGCTGATGAGGCTGTCTTCTACCGCTTCAATTACCCCACTGTTGTAGCCATATCTTTGGGCGGTGAATCCCTCCATTTCCACGATAATATCTGTACCGTCTTCTATCCGGTTGATGAAGCGGTAGGGGATATAAGCTTCCGCTTGAATATGCTGCCTATCTTTGTATGTCACGATAATCCCGGTGCGTATGTTTTCGGGATAGGGAATGATTGCGGCTGCAATGAAAAGGACGAAGAGCAGGAAGGCAATATAGACAGTGCCACCTGTAGCCAACTCGGGAGGTACTCTGCCGATGATATTCCGTACTTTCTCGCTGCGCAGTTCTATGTTGTCATATTCAGTCATAACTTATTCTCCTATGCTTTTAGTTTCCTAATTCCAGCTGATTTTTTACTAAGTTGTAGTAAGCGCCTTGTTTCCGGATGAGCGAGGCGTGATCTCCTGTTTCTACAATGCGCCCTTTGTCCATGACGATAATCTGGTCAGCATCCTTCACCGTGCTGAGGCGGTGTGCCACTACGACTACGGTACGTCCCAAGTAGAAGTCATGCAGGTTTTCCACGATGACACGTTCATTTTCGGCATCAAGCGCATTGGTGGCTTCGTCCAGGAATATGTATTGCGGATTCTTGTAGATGGCGCGTGCTATGAGAATACGCTGTTTCTGCCCTTGGCTCAAGCCTACGCCGTCCGGTCCTATTTGTGTGCTGTACTTCAGCGGCATTCTTTCGACGAATGTCTTGACATTGGCCAGTTCTACGGCACGCTTCAAACGGTCGAAGCTCATCTCCCCGTCATCCACGGCTATGTTTTGGCCGATGTTTTCAGAGAAGATAACCCCGTCTTGCATCACTACTCCGCACTGGCGGCGCCACCACTTCAAGTCAAAATGGTCGAGGTTGGTATTTCCTATCTTGACCTCGCCCTGCGGCACGGGGTAATACCCCAACATCAGTTTCAGTAGTGTGGTTTTTCCGCTGCCGGATGCACCTACTATGGCGGTGGTCTTTCCATAGGGAATGGTGAAGTTTATCCCCTCCAATGTCCACTGCGGGTTATGCGGGTCGTATTTGAAGCTGACATTCTCGAATTTCAGGTCCTTGTCCTCTTTGTTAAGAACTGTCAGTCGCCGTTCCGGGCTTTCTTCATTCCTTATGTTGTGAATTTCGTTGATACGTTCCAGGCTTATCTTGACATCCTGCAAGGAATAGAGGAACTTCATCAACTGTTCTACGGGGCTGTTGAGCTGCCCGATGATGTATTGCACGGCAAGCATCATACCCAGTGTCATGCTGCCTTGTATCACGGCTGCGGCCGCCACTACGGTGATGACGATATTCTTTGCTTCATTGATGAAGATGCTCCCCGCCTCCTGCTGCTGTTGCAGTTTCAAACTTTTCATCTGCACGTCGAAGAGATCGGCTTGCACATCTTCCCACTCCCACCGGCGGCGTTGTTCACAATCCTGTAGCTTGATTTCTTGCATGGAGGTGATGAATTGGTAGGTCTTGGTGTTGTTCACGGCCTGTTTCTCGAACAGTTCGTAGTCCAATACTTTGCGGCGGCTTAGGAACATGGCTATCCACCCCCCGTAGAGGATACTGCCACCGAGGAAAAGGACGAATATCAGCCAGTCATAGAAGAACAGGACGATGCCGAATACGACAAAACTCAGCAGGGAGAACATCACCGAGAGAGTCTGTGTGGTAAGGAACTGTTCCACACGCTTATGGTCGGCCATACGTTGCAGCAGGTCGCCCATCAGTTTGGTATCGAAGAAGGACATGGGCAGCTTCAGCAGTTTGATGAAGAAATCCGATACCAGCGAGATGTTGATGCGCATGCTGATGTGCAGCAACAACCATCGACGTATGAAATCGACGGTGGTCCGACTGATGGTGAGCACCAACTGGCCTAAAAGTATCAGCCAGATGAGCGTCAGATTCTGGTGGGTGATGCCGACATCGACGATGGCCTGGGTGAGGAAAGGCATTGCCAACTGAATGAGGCAGCCCACGATCAGTCCGAGAAGAATCTGTCCGAAATACTTCTTGTGTTGTTTGATGTAGCCGAAGAGGAAACTGAAGGAACGTTGTCCTTTATGTTCCTCTGCCACATCGTTCAGACTCTCGAATGCCGGAGTAGGGTTGAGGAACATGGCTACCCCTTTTTCTTCGCCTTTGGATTGGGTGCTGAGCCAACCGTCCTTGAATTCTTTTTCGGTATATTCCACTCGTCCTTTGCCGGGGTCGGCAACGTAATAACGGCAGCCTTTCCGGGTTTTCTTTACTTTGTAGAGTATCACGAAGTGGTTTTGGTTCCAATACACGATGCAGGGCAGTTGCACTTTGCCTAATTGCTCCGTAGTGGCACGTCCGCAGATGGTGTGTAGTCCCAATTTCTCCGCTGCCTGGCTGATACCGAGTATGGAAACGCCTTCATTGGTAGCGAAACAGAGTTCGGAGAGATGGGCAAGGGTGTATTCCTTGCCATAATATTTGCATATCATTTGCAGGCAGGCAATGCCGCATTGCATGGCGTCGTGCTGTATGTAGATTGGAAACTTCATGTGATATCTTTGCTGTTAAAATGTTCCTTTATCTGTATCTTTGTTTTGCATCTTCCGCTTTACATTGAAAGTTTTTCCTGTAGAGAAATTCCAACTAAAACCTAAAGTAAACATGGAACGGTTGTCGTTAATATAGCTTCGGCTATTATGTCGTAACAGGTCATTAGGAAGTGTCTCATTGTGGTATTTGGATTTGGAGAAAAGCCAATAGCATCCTGCAATAAGTCGTAGATTTTTGTGTTGATAGAATATTTGCAGATTACTTTGGTTTTCATCCTGACTCATGTATGCTCCATCCAACTGTTTAGAAACAATATTACCGGAATAGGTGGCTCCCCAATTTCCTTTTCGGAAATTTAGCGAATAAAACAATGGTACATACCAATGTGAAAATTTTCCGATAATCGGGCTTTTCAACTCTTGATTGACTACCAAACCATAGAGTTTCAACAACAATACCTCATTATTGAACGGACGAATCGATAGAGAATAACCTCCTCCGTATTGCAAGAAAGACTTTGCGTTTTCTGAAGTGGATACGATGTAGTTTTTTCCATTGATGTTTTTCTCCATGTAATAGGTGTTGATGGGATCCTGGTCATAAGAAACCAGTGCTATTAGATTGAAATCAAGCCAACTTCTGTTCAAATTGTAACGAAAGGTAGCTGTGTAATTGTTACCGCTGCGCAGATAAGGGTTTCCACAGCGTAATAGTCCGCTGGTTATTAGCTCCGCATTGTTGCTCATTTGCGAAATGGACGGAATGCTGGGTGAAGAAGATAATGCCCATTGTAGATTTTGACCAGATTTGAGCTTATATCCCAGTATGAGTTTGGGTGTAAATAATATTTTAGAGAACTTGGCATCGTCGTTGTGTGTGTCTACCCAGGTGGCACCTACTCCGATACGGTACATCAGGTTTTTATAAGTGTTTCCATATTCTGCATAAAAGTAATGGTTGTTGTTTCTTGAACGGTAATCATACTTTTCTCCTTCGGAAAGGTAATTGCTGATGGTGGAAGTGGAAGATGCTAAAATGCCTTTGTATCCAATGCTCAGCAAACGTAGTCCCCATGCTTTGGTGTAAGCTACTTCAGCGATTAATGATTTCTTGTCATTACATTGGTTCATATTGTCTTCCAAAATGATCTCGCCACTTTCCGTATCGGTTTCCTGATTTAAGTTTTCTTGCTTATTGTAATAGTAAGTGCCAACGAGTTCGAACGTCAGTTCCTGGCTCCTTTTCATTTTCTTTGAGAAATAGAGGTTGGCAGCAGGACCGAAGGTACGTGTGTTGTTGTCGTAAAACTTCAAGCCGTTTTGCGGATTTTCATCCGTTAAGAGGAATACATTACTGTTCCCATTAGAAAATCTTGTGCTGAAGTTGGGTGAGAGGATGGCTTGCAGGGTATAGTCATCCGGTCTATTGTATGTGTATTTCAGATTGAAGGTATTATCGGCATAACCGAACTTCTCTTTACTCTGATAAGTATAGTCTATATTCTTTTCATTAAGTTGATACTGATAAGTGTTTGTGGCTATCCGGTTGTTGTAATCGCGATACTGCAATGTGTAATCAAGGGAGACTTGATGGTTTCCGGCTATATACTTCAAATAAAGATTGTCGTTGCCGAATCCAGTGGAGAAGGCATGTGATGCATCTATTCCTCCATTCCATCCGGTATCCAGTCGTTTGGTGATAACATTCACTAACGTGCTGACAGTGGAGTATCGTGCTGGGGGTATATCATAATATTCCACTTTTATCACTTTTTCGGGAGGAATGCTCTTTAGGTCATTGTCTGTTGCATTAACTCCGTTGATGAGTATTTTCACACTTCCTCCTCCCATTTTGCCTATTTTGTTGGTCATTACGTCCACGGATAGTTCTCCCACTCCAGTCAGAAGGTCATTGGAGTATCGGGCATCCTTTATTTGCTCTTTCGAGAAGGTATAGACCGATTTGTCCACATAGGTGCTTTTACGTGTAGCCTTTATGACGACTTCGTCCAAGGAAGTGGCTTCTTCATCAGTCGTAAAGTCCTTTGTTACGACATTTCCTGCAGAAGGCATGCGCAATCGTATCGTTTCTCTTAAAGTGTGATAACCGATGCCGGAGATCACCATGCGATACTTTCCAGCTCTTATGGGCGACATCACATAGTTGCCCCGGATATCGGTAATGCTTCCGGTAATCAACCTTGTTGTGTCTGTTTCGGAGAACACGGCAACATTGATGAAGGAGAGTGCCTCGTCCGTAGAGGAGTGTACATTTCCTTTCAGTATAATTTGTGCCTGAACAGCAGGATAAAAGAGGAATAGCAATGCGATGAATCCGGTATGTTTTTTCATTGGTAAAATGGCTTAGAATGTTAGTTTGCTTTGCATTAGCCGGTGAGTAGGCATACTGGCTTTCTGCCCTGCAGATAGCACAATGTTTACAACGGCGCTGTAAGTACCTCCTTGGGGAAGTTGGTAATACTCGAATGACGAAACCACACTTGGCGGTAGTTCTTTGAGAGCAGGAAGTACTTGGAGTGTCACATTCGAACCGTTTAAGAATAGACATACACTACCTTCATCCTCAGTGGTAATCCAGTCTTCTCCTTCTTTGCGAATCTCGGGTAACAAGCTGAGCAGTTCGGATAATGATTTAACTTTTAATCCATTCTTTTCCAGTTCCTCTTTCGTATATATTTTAGGCTTTGCAGAGGGCACGAACTGTGAGGAATCTTTCTCCATTAGGATGCTTACGGTAGTATTTCCCGAAAAAGGTTTTCCGTTCATCATTTCCGGCACTTCTTTCATGTTGAAAGTTCGAGTCTTATATCCCGGTGCTTCTACTACGAAGTGGTATTGCTTTTTGTAATCATAGGGTTTGATATGGTAATTCCCGAAAGGGCCACTCATTGTGAAGTATCTTAATTGGTCTGTCTGTGTGTAATCATATACACTGATTGTGGCGAAAGGAATTGTTATTTGCTTTCCTGCATTTTCAGTATAGGTATAACCGTTTATCCAGATGTTGGACTGCGCTGCTGTATGCAGGTTAACACATGCAAACAGGAACAGGAGGAGTAGATTATTCTTTTTCATGTTTTTGGGCTATTAATTGTTGTTTGATATTTAATAATATAATGTCTTCGTGGGAGATTCGCTTGTCAAAGGGGCATGATATCTCTTTTGAATCTGAATTTTCAATTAGCTTTTGTGAGCAGATACCCGGACAGCATGGAAGCAGCTTACAGCTTTTACATTTCTGAGGAATCTCCAGAGATAAGCGTTTCTTGGCAAGTTCAGTATTCCATTCAATAAGTCCCAATGAATTCAGATATCCGTATGAGGCTTCTTTGGTAAAGTCTCTTGCTGTACATTTAAATATTTTTCCGTCATAGTTTATCACTGCTTGATTGAAACAGTCTGCATAGCAGCAACTGAAATTCCTTGATAGTTGGTAAGTGCTGGTCATAAAACCTGCATTATTGATAGATTCAATAACTTCAAATAGTTTTGTCGTATCTATTTGGCTTGCGCCGCATTGCCAAACTTTCTGTAAAGATATAACGGTTCTTTTTCTGTCTAAAAAAGAAAGATCCCTAATTAAGGTGTCAATCTTGTTTAATACTTTATCGTCATAATTGATTCTTAATGTAAAGTAAAAGTTTGCATCTGCATTATTTAGCAATTTTAATCCGTTTAGAATACGTTCATAACAATTTTGGTTCTGTTCATTCTTGAACTTTCTTATTGAATTATGGCTCTCTTTATCTCCGTCTATGGTAATTTGAAATCTTGTGGTAAATGGCCTGAGAATATCTATATATCTTTCCGTTATGAATGTTCCATTTGTGGTAAAAAATAGTTCTACTTTAAATTTGTTAACCGTAGCTTGTTCTTTTACTCCTTTCAAAAGAGTGGAAATAGCCTTGTAATTCATCATAGGCTCACCTCCAAAGAATGACAATTTGAGTGATTCAAAAGGGGCTTGTTTGTGTTTCAATTCAAGATGACTTAGAATCCTTTGTACTAAATCTGTTGACATGTACGAATTAGCAAGATGACTTTCATAACAGTACCAGCAGTTAAGGTTGCAGTCCAAAGATGTGTTTAGGGTTAGTAAATATGTTCTTGAATCGTAACGTTTCTGCATGTATATACTCTTTATCATCTCTTTTTCATCAATGAGGAGGGGTTCAAGACCTACAGATATGAATAAAATTTGATGCGGTTGTCTTGAGAGACTATTACAAATATATTTATACTTAAAGTAAGTTGTTATGCTCTTCGTAATGCCTCTTTAATGTATTAATCTTTGCATTCGTTACATCCAATATTAATCTCGATGCTCCCGCCTCCCGTTAGTATGTCAAGGATTACATCTGCAATACCTTTACCACCACGAACTTCTGACAGTTCGCTTTCAGAAGTAAACAACTCAAGTTCAACATTCTCAAACTTTACTAAACTTTTCTTTTCCATAATAATTGGAATTTTATTGAATTTGCCTACTCGTAAAGCTTTTCGGCATTCGCTTCTCACGTTTAGACAGTTGAGACCTGTATTATAGAGCCGGACTATTGCGCAATTCGTCCGAATGAATAATCTCATATCTCGGATAGCGGGATTACATGTTTTCGTAGTCTTCGTCTCCCAAGTCAAGTCCATCAATTAGAATCCATTGTCCGTTAATAAAAATCCATTGTCCTTCACCGCCTTTTATTTGCATCATCTCGTTTTCTGAGAGTTTTTCTAATTCCATTGTATTCATATTTATATCTTTTTGTTTGGTGATGCAAAGATAATGCAGTCTTTAGAAAGGCTTTATAATAAAAATCTAATCATTTTATAATATCTTTGAGGAGGTTTGATTATCTTTGTGACATATTTCTGATTATAAAATGAAGCGGTACTATTATATCACTATTGTTGCTGTAGCCTCAATATGTTTGTTACAAGCCTTTTATGTAATAAGTTTGTATAATCATTATGTGGATGAAGAAACAGATAAGATAGATAATATTGTGCGAATATCCATTGACAAGGAGCATCATATACGTTCGGTTTATGCTGAAGGCAAGGAGCCTAAAACACAGCAATACTTGTCTGTAAGGACTATGGATGATATGACGCCTAAGGAGAGAGATAGTATAACCCGCGTATTACCTATACCTGAAGAAAAATCGGTGTATAATGTGGATGAGGCCAGGAAAAAAGGTGTTGTAACGACGGCGGCAGATTTTATTTCTCAAATAATGCAGGACAGGCTGTTGGAAAAAGGTTTCCCTGTACAGTTGGATACTTTAGACAGTATATTCATAAAAGCTACAAATAATAAGTTTCAGCATGCTTTTCTTCTTTATAATAAAGACAAGGTAATCTTTTCTTCAATAGGAAAACTGAAAAACGGTACTCCGGATTATACTTCAAAACTAATTCCGTTGGGAACCAAAGGTTTGCAATACTTGCAGATCAAGGCAGACATTGCGTTACTGCCTTTCATCAAAAATCAGGTCTGGGCATTGCTTCTTTCTGTCATTCTCATGATATTCGTGGTACTTTGTATGGCCTATCATTTAATAGTAATTCGTCGGAAAGATGTATTGTTGCAAAAGCGTGAAGATACCATTAACGGTACGATACACGATTTGAAATCTCCCTTAAACAGTGTTGTAACCACTTTGGGATGGTTGGAGTCCGGTGAAGCTAATATTGCTAAAAAGAAAGCGGTGGAAATCAGTCAAGCGGAGGTGAAGCATCTGGTATGCAATATAGAATCTCTTCTGGTGACGGTACGCAAGGATAGGAAACGGCTTGTTTTGAAGAAAGAAGATATTGACATCCTGCATCTGGCAGAGATTGTGAAAAGTAATATGGATGTGCTCTATTCTGCCAAGCCGCACAGCATAGAGATTGTGAGTGAATTGCCGGAGGGGGTGAAAATCTCTGCCGACGGCATGTATATAGAGAATGTCATCAGAAACTTGGTAGAGAATGCTTTGAAGTATTCGGATGACGGGGTAGCTGTTAAAGTTACTCTATCCGTAACAGGCCGTATATTGCAGGTATCTGTGCAGGACAACGGATGGGGCATTGCCCCGGCATATCAGAAGAAGTTGTTTCAGCAGTTCTATCAAGTTCCTCGTGGTGAAGAACGGATTCGGAAAGGTTATGGCATAGGTTTGGCGCAATCGAAATACATCATCGACGAACACGGAGGAAAGATTGCCGTGAAGAGTGCCGAAGGAGAAGGTAGCGTGTTCGCTTTTACTATACCTCTTGTATAATAAATAAAAACGCAGGTTATGGATAAAATCAAAGTATTGTTTGTAGATGATGATATGGTGTTGGGGAATATCGTTACTTTGGCATTGGAAGATTCGGGATATGAAGTGCATTATCAGACTTCGTTGGCGGGTATCAAAATGGTAGTGAAAGAGATGCAGCCGGATATCATGGTGCTGGATGTAGAGATAGGTGCGAAGAACGGGATTGAAGTTGTGCCCGAATTGAAGGCGATTGTGCCGGAAACTCCAGTCTTGATTGTTTCATCACATGTGGAAAGCGAGAATGTGATGAAGGCATTGGAAGCCGGTGCTGTAACCTACTTGAAGAAGCCTTTCGAGATTGTGGAACTACTGGCGTATATCCAGCGGTTTGTAAAGACGTTCCGTGTAAAGGGACTTGAAGTAGGTAGGCTTCATCTCAAGGCAGAAGAGAGCCTGTTGATGAAAGGTGATGAAACGGTGCGGAAACTGAGTACCCTTGAATGTAAGCTGCTGAAGATGTTGGCGCTGAACTTGAACAGGACAGTCACCCGTGAACAGATTGAACTGGAATTGTGGGGAGACTATGTTACGGAGAGCAGTGAGCAAAGCCTGAACAACTATATAGCCAAACTCCGGAAGTATCTGGTAGAAGACAAACGGCTTGAACTGGCGACTATTCCGAAAGTGGGGTATAAGCTGTCGGACGGAGAATAAATGTAGGATTATCTACGACTCCTTTGCCCCCTCCGTAAGGTATATTGTAAGCTACGCCGAAGTAGAGCAAGTGGGAATAGACACAAGTCTTTGTTGGTTCCTGCCGCACACAAAAGAAGCGGGAAGTTTTCGAAAGAAAACTTCCCGCTTCTTAATGCGTTTGTCGCAAGTAGATTACTTACGCAAGCCGAGTTCTTTGATGATGGCACGGTAGCGGTTGATGTCGCGGTCGTACAGGTAGTTCAGCAACGCACGGCGTTTACCTACCAACATAGTCAAAGCTCTTTCAGTACTATAATCCTTTCTGTTGAGCTTAAGGTGCTCAGTCAGATGAGCAATACGGTAGGAAAACAAAGCTATCTGAGCCTCTGCTGAGCCAGTATCAGTGTTAGACTTTCCGTATTTGCCGAAGATTTCTTGCTTTTTAGCAGCGTCTAAATACATAATGTTTAATTAAAAATGGTTATAAATATTCCCTTTCGGGGCTGCAAAGATAGGTATTATCTTTTATACCGCAATGATATTCAGCAAAAAAAATCATATCTATGCCACGGCTCTTTCATTTAAGCTTTGAATTAGATCCTTGACTTGTTTGCTTCATTTCCATAAAAAGATTAACCATAAATCCTCGTCTGCCTTATACCTTTTATGCTGACAGCTTATTCAACGCTTCGTCCCAGGTACGTGGGCCCGTCGGTTCAGGCATGTAAACCGGCGAGCCCACGTGCCTGAACCGACGGGCCCACGTACTTGGGACGAAGCGTTGAATAAGCTGTCAGTATAAAAGGTATAAGGCAGACGAGGATTTAGGGTTAATCTTTTTATGGAAATAAAGCAAACAAGTCAAAAAGATAAATGCGGTTTCCCGTCTGTTGTTCTACTTGGCGGTTTGGGGATAACAGGCTTGTTTCTGTTGCTATCCTGCTATTATTTGTTCCTGTTTCTCTGTTGTGATGAATATAGTTTACATTATTGTTGGGGCTGATAACTCTTTTGACAGGCAATTTGTGTTGTTTCAATTTAATTGATGTGTTTAATGGAGCTATTCGTAAATATATACTTTTGTTGTGCGATGATAGGCGGGATTGGATTTTAGGGTACTGCCTTTTGAAACACTTTTTAATTGTTCCGCTCTATTTTTGTAACGGAAAACCGTTACAAAATATAACTTGTTTCCTGTAAATCATCATTTTTTAGTGATAAATTCTTTGTTTTTTATTGCATATTGATTTATTATTTTTATATTTGTAGGCGGGTAAACAAATAAAAGTTAAACGATAACGATTATATTATGAAATAAAGTTAATTGTGTTGCAAAAGAAAAAGATTGCAAAAATAGTGTGGGGTTTTATTTGATGTGTATAGTAATATTCTTCCCTAAAGAGAACACGTTTTATAGGATATCCTTTCCCGGAAGGAAGTATCATATTTTACATAACACATGTTTTACTAATACAAAACTTTACGATTATGAAAAAGAAACTCATGATGGTGGCAGTGTTGCTCGGTGCGTTGACATTGGGTGCTTGCGTGGACGACAATGAATCGCAGTCGGTAACGGATGTGCGTAAGGCGAAAGCTGAACAATTGAGTGCCTTGGCTCAGAAAGCAAAAGCCGAGGCTGAGGCATTGCTGATTTCTGCTAATGCGGAAAAAGCATACAAAGAAGCGCTTGCAAAGTATCAAGAGGCTTTGACAAGTAAAGTTGAAGAAGAGATACGCCAGTCTAAAGAAAAGTTTAACGCAGAATTGGAAGCTCTTAAGGCTGAGTATGATGAAAGAATGTGGGAGGCTAAGAAAAATGCTTTGCAGTCGGAACAGGAATTCTTGGATAAGGTAGAGACCCGACTTGCGGCATTGTATATGGCTTATTCTCAGGCTGCGGAATATTTGTCTGATTTAAAACAAGAAAAAGCAGGTGCTGAATATGATTTGGTTCGTATGCAGGCTTATGCTTTGACTATAGACAATTATATTAAAGAAAAGACTATCGAGTACGAAGCGCAGATCAAGCAGAAGGAAGCGGAAATCGTAGCTTGGAAAGGTTATAGTGGATTAGACCGGAATGAATTGAGTGCCGAGCTGGAGGGCTTGAAACAGGAAAAATATGAGTCTTTTGCTGCGTGGGAGGCTGCGAAGAGTACAAAAGCTACAGCAGAAAAAACTTATGAGGAGTTGATTGCCTCATATAATTATAAAACAGAAGGAACCTCTCCTGTGAAGGCTGTGGCTGCGGTGCAGAAGTTTTATGAAATGAATTATATGGATAACCGGTACTGGTTGGCAGGTAGCGGGGAGTGGCAAGCTGCATGGGAAAAGGTGAATGCCGCTAAACAATTAGGCTTGTTACCGGATAATGTCGGTTATTATGGAGATGATGATGGCATTTATCTTAGTGTTCCTTGTTTTGGGATATGGATGGATGATCAGTGGCTTCCATGTGTTCCTATTTCTGAAGAATATGCGGAACTTTCTAAAAATGCTAAATTGTGGGCTCCTTATTATAAAGTGACTTCTAATCTGGCGGTCGATGTTATGACTAAATATTATAATACGTATGTAGATTATGCGATGGAGCAATTAGGTGTTGAAGCTACGGCTACCACAGAGGCTACGGGTCTTTATGGAGTGTTGGCGAGTGCGCAAGCTCTTTTGACTGAGAAAAAAGCGGATTTGGCCACCAAAGAGTCTGAAGTGGCTCCCTTTGAAAAAGCCGTTAAGGATAACCAGGCTCTTGTGGATGCTGCTCAAGCCGAGTATGATAAAGCTGAGGCGGCTCGTGATGCCGTGAATGAAGAAATAGACGGGTATACTGAGGAAATGCAGGCTGCGCAAAGAGCTATAGATGCTGCAAATACAGAAAAAAATGTAGCTCAAGCTAAGGAAGCAACCGCTACGGCAGACAAAGCAACCGCTACGGCGAACAAAGCTAACGCGGAAGCTGCAAAAACTCAAGCTGAGGCTGATAAGGCTGCTGCTACTACCGATGAAGAAAAGAAAGCCGCTCAAGATAGAATTGACCAAGCAGTGAAGGATATTGCTGCTGCCACTGCTGCCATTACGAGGGCCGACAAGAAATTGGAGGAAGCCAAGGCTGCCATTAAGGCTGCTGATGCCGTAATTGAGGCTGAAACGGCTAAACAAACAGCTGCCGGTGAAAAAGCGGATGCTGCAAGATTGAAGTTGGAGGATGCGCAAGAGGTATTGAATACTGCTTATAGAGCTTTGAATAATGCAACTACGGAATTATGGATGGCAGAAAACAAACTTGCTACAGTTAAGGGGGTTATCACAACCTTGAAGGGGGAAATTGATACTCAGGAAAAGGCCGTTGCCAAAGCCCAGGATCAGATTAATGCTATTAAAGAGAATATTGCGAATAATGAAGAACGTCAGGCTACCTGGAATGCTATTGTAGCTGCTTTGACTCCGGATTATGCGGCTGAGGTGAAAGCGTTGGCTACCAATAAGGCCGTGACCGACTATATCGCTGCCATAGAGGTTGAAGATGCGGCAAAACTGGCATACAATGAAATCGGTTCTAAGATTACGGCGGTTAGCGGTTATTTGACCGGTTCTAACAGTGGTGAAGTCTTCGATCCTGCTGCAGAAATCAACAAACTGGAACTTGCAATTGCTGGTTTGAAGAAGAATATTGAAGAACTGAAAGATAATTATAGTGTAGCAGGCAATAATGCTGATGAATATGAAAAATTGATAGCTGATACAGAAGCTGAAATTAAAGAGTTGGAAGGTAAGATTGAAATTCAGACAGAAATTGTAGAACTTGCCAAGAAGCGTGTGGAAGCATATATCGCAGCACAGAAATAACCCCTAATATTAACGGCATTAAAACAAAAAGTAGCATGAAAATAACAAGACTTTTACTGTTAGCCGTTATGCCCATGGTGTGTCTTACAGCAAATGCGCAGCACGGTGGCAAAAAGGATTTCACCCCCAAGAAAGGTGACTTCACCCTTGCTGCGACTGTAGGATACAATAGCTACGCAAGCGTCAGCGCCCTTCCGGGCACGATGGCGAACTATGAAGCGGCGGCGCTCTCCACCAACTGGTCAGACAAGAAGCTGATGGTTGGTTTCGAGGCGGGCTGGTTCTTCAACGACTTGTGGAAACTTAACTTGGGTGGCGGTTTGAACTTCACGAATAACCCCGGTTATTCGGCAGTTCCCGGCACGATGGACGAAAATGCTTCTGCGGAGGATAACATGGGCGAGGTTCCCGGTTACCGTGCAGTAGCCGATGCTCAGTCATTCTCTTACAATGTCTTTGCAGGCGTCGATCGTTATTTTAAGATGAAGAATGTTCCTAACCTGATGTGGTACACGGGTTTGCGTGTAGGCATGGCTTATGCCCAGAACCAGATGAAGTATGACGAGTACGAGTCGATGGGTAAATCTGTTGGCGAGAGCTGGAATCTTCGTGGGTCTGTCACTGTGGGTATCGATTACTTCGTACTGCCCGCCATGTACGTAGGCGCCCAGATCGATCCTTTTTCTTATACGTACAACATGACTGCGTATAAGCCTCAGGAGGGTTTGAGCAATCTGGATGCAGACAGCCATAATTTCAGCTTTTTGTCTGCTCCGACAATAAAGATTGGCTTTAAATTCTAATAAGGAATGCCCTCGGCATGCATCGCCTTGACGAGGGTATCTGTCAAAAGAACGGGTGCATTGATGGGAAAGGAGATGCACCCCTCTTTTCTCGGATGAAGAGTTTGGATGGTAGGGATATCCGTTGGCGGGTATCCCTGCTTGTCTTTTATAACCATGGAAAATGAAGAATTAAAAGAAAACTCTATGACAATTTCGCTAAAATCTGATGCGTTTTCTATATCTTTGTCAGTGAAAATGATAAACGGCAAATATTATGTCACATTTAGCTCCCTTGATAGCTGATTTAGCATTGATATTGATATGCGCAGGGATTATGACCCTGGTTTTTAAGAAGCTGAAACAACCGTTGGTATTGGGGTATGTAGTCGCAGGTTTTTTGGCGAGTCCCCACATGGCATACACCCCTTCGGTGATGGATACGGCGAACATACAGACATGGGCGGATATTGGCGTCATTTTCTTGTTGTTCGCATTAGGGCTTGAATTCAGTTTTAAGAAGATAGTGAAGGTGGGTGGGGCGGCCATTATCGCAGCATGCACCATTATCTTTTGCATGATACTGCTTGGAGTGGCGGTTGGTACCGGATTCGGGTGGAAGCGGATGGACTGCATCTTTTTGGGCGGTATGATTGCCATGTCGTCAACCACCATTATCTATAAAGCCTTTGATGATTTGGGAATGCGCAAGAAGCAATTTACGGGATTGGTGCTTAGCGTGTTGATTCTGGAAGATATCCTTGCCATCGTATTGATGGTGATGTTATCTACTATGGCGGTCAGCAATAATTTTGAAGGTGCCGAGATGTTGGGAAGCATTGCGAAATTACTTTTCTTTCTTATCCTGTGGTTCGTAGTGGGGATCTACCTCATTCCGGAATTGTTGAAACGTTGTCGTAAGCTGATGAGTGAGGAAACCCTGCTGATTGTTTCCTTGGGATTGTGTTTCGGTATGGTGGTTATGGCTGCCCATACCGGTTTCTCGGCAGCTTTCGGAGCCTTTATCATGGGGTCTATTCTTGCCGAGACGGTGGAAGCGGAGAGTATCGAGAGATTGGTGAAGCCTGTGAAGGACTTGTTCGGGGCCATTTTCTTCGTGTCGGTGGGTATGATGGTTGATCCTGCCATGATTATGGAATATGCCGGACCGATTGTAGTAATTACTTTGGCGGTTATTATCGGCCAGTCTCTTTTCGGCACTTTGGGGGTGCTGCTGGCCGGGCAGCCTCTTAAGACGGCGATGCAGTGCGGGTTCAGCTTGACGCAGATTGGTGAGTTTGCATTTATCATTGCTTCTTTGGGTGTCTCATTGCATGTAACCAGTCATTTCCTATATCCCATTGTGGTGGCCGTGTCTGTGATAACCACTTTTCTGACTCCTTACATGATTCGTGTGGCGGAGCCGGCTTCCAACTTTGTAGATACACATCTGCCGGACAAATGGAGGAAATTTCTTACCCGGTATGCTTCCGGGTCGCAGACGATGAATCATGAAAGCCTGTGGAAGAAACTGATATTTGCCTTGGTACGCATTACGGTGGTCTATTCCATCATCTGTGTGGCGGTGATTGCTTTGGCATTCCGTTTTTTGGTACCGTTCTTTCATGACAGTTTACCCGGAACTTGGGGCTCCTTGTTGGCCGCCTTGGTAATCATATTGTTTATTGCCCCCTTCCTGCGTGCCATCATGATTAAAAAGAACCATTCGGTAGAGTTTGTTACGCTATGGAATGACAGCCGTGGCAATCGTGCCCCGTTGGTCGCTACTATTGTATTGCGCGTCCTTCTGGCGGTTTCATTCGTCATGTTTGTGATAGCCGGTTTGTTTAAGGTTTCTGTGGGACTGGTGTTTGGAGTGGCTGTATTGTCGGTTATTGTGATGATACTTTCCCGTCAGCTGAAAAAGCAATCTATTCTGATTGAAAGGAAGTTCTTTCAGAATCTGCGTTACCGTGATATGCGTGCGGAGTATCTGGGAGAGAAGAAGCCGGAGTATGCGGGGCGCCTGCTTTCGCGTGATTTGCACTTGACGGATTTCGAGATACCCGGTGAGTCCGATTGGGCAGGCCGGACGTTGGCGGAATTGAATTTCGGCAAAAGATACGGGGTGCATGTGGTTTCCATACTCCGTGGCAAGAAACGGATAAATATCCCCGGAGCTGCCGTCCGTTTGTTTCCACAAGATAAAATACAGGTCATCGCAACGGATGAAGAATTGAATGTGTTTGGGCAGGAGATGAATAAGGTGTCTGCGATAGACTCTGATGTAATAGAAAAAAGCGAGATGATTTTACGCCAATTCCGTGTGGATGGAGATTCTCCTTTCTTGAACAAGACTTTGAAAGAAGCGGGTATTCGCGAGAAATACCATTGCCTGATTGCCGGAGTGGAAAGGGGAGAGGAGGCGTTGCATGCTCCCGACCCGCATGAACCTTTCGTAGAAGGGGATGTAGTCTGGATTGTCGGCGAAAATGATGATGTTTACCAATTAGTAGGGCAAAAGTGCGAAAATATCGACATGAAATAGCCGGTAAACCCGTATTTTTGACACGAAATAAAAACTATAAATAAAAGAATATCATGAAAAGTGATCCTAAAGAATGTCTGTACTGCCAGAATAATGAAACGTTGCACAATCTTATGATTGAGATTGCCCGGCTGAGTGTTTCACGCGTTTTCCTGTTCAAGGAGCAAACCTATAGAGGACGTTGTCTGGTTGCCTATAAAGACCATGTCAACGATCTGAATGAATTGAGCTGCGAGGACCGTAATGCTTTTATGGACGATGTTGCCCGCGTGACCCGTGCCATGCAGAAAGCGTTTAATCCGGAGAAAATTAATTACGGTGCTTATTCTGATAAACTCTCTCACCTGCATTTCCATCTCGCTCCCAAATACGTGGACGGTCCCGATTATGGCGGTACTTTCCAGATGAATCCGGGTAAGGTTTATCTGACGGATGCTGAATATCAGGAGTTGATTGAGGCGGTAAAGAAAGAACTTTGATTGGAAACGAGGGGCTCAAGATAGGATTTGCCCTATTTTGAGCCTCTTTATTTATCACAGTTTTCCGAGTATCTTATCCATCACCCAGTTTGTCAGTGTAGCGCTTTCGCCGTCACAAGAGCAAACGGACTTCCCGAGGAGATGGTCCACTACAGCCTGGATGAGAGGCTGTTGTACATATACGGGGTTCTCGACGGGGATTTCTTCCCGACCTTTTTCTGTATGGAGGGCAATAGGATCGTAGGTGAAGACTGAAAAGCAAATCATTCCTTTGTCTCCGATAATCTCAATACGGTCTTCACGGGCGGATTCATGGGCTACAAAACACCAGGAACCGCTGCCCACCAAGCCGTTGTCAAACTGGAAACAGGCACTGAGAGTGTCTTCTGCGGGATACAACCCTCCGCGATTGCTCTTGTAGCCACTGGCTTCGAGTATGCAGCCGAATATTTCTTGCAACAAATCAATCTGATGGGGGGCCAAGTCATAGAAATATCCTCCTCCGGCTATATCCGGCTGTACCCGCCAGGGCAGATTGCCTTTGTTGTAATCCAAATCCCGTGGAGGTTGGGCAAAACGTATCTGGATATTGATAACGTTGCCGATGGCGCCGTCATCTACCAATGATTTTACTTTTTGAAAGTAGGGGAGATAGCGGCGGTAGTAAGCGACAAAACAGGGCACCCCTGTCTCTTTGGAAATGCGGTTGATGCGGCAACACTCTTCATACGTGACAGCCATCGGCTTTTCAATGTAAACCGGTTTTCCGGCTTTCATGGACATAATGGCATAAGTGGCATGAGAAGAGGGAGGAGTGGCGATATATACAGCGTTTACTTCCGGATCATCAATCAGCTCCTGGGCATCGTCATACCATTTGGGTATTCCTCTTTCTTTGGCGTATGCTTTGGCTTTCTCACCATTGCGGCTCATGACTGCCACAACTTCGGAACCTTCTATTTTCTGGAAAGCGGGTCCACTCTTATATTTGGTTACTTCTCCGCAACCGATGAATCCCCATTGTATCTTCTTTTCGCTCATAATCACCTTTTTTATTTTTCTTCAAAGTCAAATTCGAAATCAAAGTCGTCCATAAATTCCGGAGTGACAAACTCTTCCAGGCTGCGGCGGTCCTTTTTGGTGGGACGTCCGGTTCCTTTGGCACGGTTTACGAAACCGCTGACGCGGCTCATCTCCAGCAATTCGTATTGGTCGGGAGTAGTGACATTTTCCATCATCTCGGATACCAGTTTAGCACCGACACGTTTTTCGATGGGTTGCAACACCTTGAAAGAGTAAGTGACGGGCGGCTTGCGCACTTGAATCACATCTCCCGGCTTTATCATGCGGGCGGCTTTGGCCAATGCCCCGTTGATGCTGACACGTCCTTTCTTGCAAGCTTCGGCTGCAATGGTGCGTGTCTTGAAAATACGTACAGCCCACATCCATTTGTCAATTCTGGCTTCGCTCATATTACTTTTTATTAAACTGATTCATGGTTATGTCAATTCCTGCCAGGCAGAAACTTTTGACTATTTCTCCGGCGGTTTTCAGCCGCTCGTCCATCGTTTTCCAGTCCTCGTCGGTGAAGTGCCCCAATACAAAGTCAATCTGACCGCCACGGGGAAATTCATTGCCTATGCCGAAACGCAGGCGGGCATAATTTTGTGTTCCCAAAGTTGCGGCTATATGTTTTAAGCCATTATGTCCGGCATCACTTCCTTTGCCCTTCAGACGTAAAGTGCCGAAAGGCAGGGCGAGGTCATCTACTACTATCAATACATTCTCCAACGGAATGTTTTCTTTTTGCATCCAATAGCGTACAGCGTTACCGCTGAGGTTCATATAGGTAGATGGTTTTAGCAGTAATAGCTGCCGGCCTTTTACTGAGAGGGTAGTGGTGAAACCATAACGTCTGTCGGTGAAGGTGGCGCCTGCTGCCTTTGCCAAGGCATCGACTACCATGAATCCTATATTATGGCGGGTCTCGTGGTATTCGGGACCTATATTACCTAATCCAACAATTAAGTATTTCATCGTCAATGAATTAATGTTATAGGTGAATCACACGTTCATGACAGGCCGCCAGGCAGCCAATCATCGGGTGATAAAAAAAGGAACGCGGATTATCGCAGTTATCCGCGGATTATTTATAAAATCTGCGTTTTCTGCGTTAATCCGCGTTCCGGAATATTTTCTTCTAAAAGAAAAACTGATTAGTTGTTTGCGGCAGCAGCGGCACCTCTTGCGGCACGAGTCAACTTAACTGCACATACAACAGCTTCTTTAGCATTCAACAATTCCAGGTTTTCGTAGCTCAATTCGCCAACTTTGACTGTCTTGCCCAAACCAAGGTGAGCAACGTTTACAGTCAACTTCTCGGGAATCAAGTTGTACAAAGCTTTCACTTTCAGCTTACGCATCTGCAAAGTCAGCTTACCACCGGCTTTCACACCTTCTGCAAGACCTTCCAACTGTACCGGAACTT
>OHIU01000035.1_pt1 | contig 95226 bp, 93 predicted proteins | sample 1568281 | NCBI WGS metagenome assembly OHIU01 (sample SAMEA3879543, study PRJEB24766) | human gut metagenome | biome: human-associated habitat; feature: feces | place: USA | collected 1985/1987 | reverse complement strand
CCTACGGCTGAAGGCATACGTCCGAGAAGTGCCGAAACTTCTGAACCGGCCTGTACGAAACGGAAAATGTTATCAATGAACAGAAGCACATCCTGATGCTTAACATCTCTGAAGTACTCAGCCATTGTAAGTCCTGTCTCGGCAACTCTCATACGGGCTCCAGGTGGTTCATTCATCTGACCGAACACTAAGGCTGTCTTATCGAGTACTCCCGATTCCTTCATCTCTGTCCAAAGGTCATTACCCTCTCTTGAACGCTCTCCTACGCCGGTGAATATTGAATATCCGCCTCTCTCAGTTGCAATATTATGAATAAGTTCCTGAATAAGTACTGTTTTACCTACGCCGGCACCACCGAACAGGCCAATCTTACCACCCTTTGCATAAGGTGCAAGAAGGTCTATAACCTTGATACCTGTCTCGAGCATCTCTACAACGGGGCTCTGGTCTTCAAATGTAGGCGGCTCTCTGTGTATTGACCAGTGTGTTTCATCATCAAGCTTCTCACCGCCGTCAATAGTGTCACCGAGCACATTGAAAAGTCTTCCAAGTGTCTTCTCGCCTACAGGCACCTGTATACTGTCACCTGTAGCAACAACTGTCATATCCCTGCTAAGTCCCTCGCTGGCAGCAAGCATAATACAGCGTACTGTATTATGACCTATATGCTGTGCGACTTCCATAACGCACTTATGTCCGTTATTTATTACATAGAGGGCTTCTTTGATTGATGGGAGATTACTATCCTCGAATTCTACATCGACAACCGGGCCTGAAACCTGTACAATCTTACCTAAATTCTCCATAATTGTAAGTCTCACCTCACTTGCTTTCTCTTTTTCTTCTTTAAAGCCTTGGCACCACCGATTACCTCGGTGATCTCCTGTGTGATTGCAGCCTGACGTACTCTGTTGTACTGTACCGAAAGATCCTTAAGCATCTCCTCGGCATTATCTGTGGCGGACTGCATCGCCATCATTCTGGCATTCTCTTCACTGGCTGAAGCCTCAACCAATGCACCATATATGAATCCTGTAACATAGTTATAAACGACCTTTTTAAGGACCTTCTTAGGTGACGGATATATAAGGAAATTACCGTCATTGTCATAATGCTCCTCGTTATCGTCATAACCATCGCCATCTTTGCTGAAACTTTCTTTCTGTTTTTCAAGCATCTCCTGCTTAATAAACTGATGTGTCTTAAGCGGAAGAAGCTGTCTGACATCAACCTCTTCTTTGATGCTGTTAGCCATCTTTGTATAGATGACATACACCTCATCAATCTGTTCGCGGTTATACATATCTACTATAAGCTCTGTTATAACACGTGCCCTGTGCATTGAAGGATTGGTTGCCGTGAACCGGAAGTCTTCCTTTACAGGATACCCCTGCCCCAGAAAATACTGTCTTCCAATCTCGCCTACAACAAAAAGCATATAGTTATCAGAATTATCACAGAGCGCCTGTGCTTCCTTTATAACATTGTGATTGTACGCACCGGCCATCCCTTTATCGCCGGTGAGTACTATATATGCTTTTTTCTTGAAGCTCTCCGCATTATCAGAACTGCGGTTATCAAAATATATGTGCTCCATATCAGGAAAATGATACAGAATACTTGATATCTGATCCTGCAGTCCGAAGAAGTATGGTTCCGTATTCTCAAGCTGCTGCTTTGCCTTACGAAGTTTCATTGAAGACATCATATACATGGCTCTTGTAATCTTCATTGTGTCCTGAATGCTTCTTATTCTATTTTGAATTTCCTTTGCATTAGCCATAGCACACACTCCGAATCAACTAGATATTCTCTTCAACTGCCTCTTCCGGCTTAAAACCAGCCTTAATCTCTCCGGCAGCCTTGACAATTGAATCCTTCAGGTCATCTGAAAGAGTTTTCTTTGTCTCAAGCTCCGTAACTATATCTGAATGATTAAGATTGAATTCCTTAAGCATAGCACTCTGGAAAGGCTTTACTTCTGATGCATCCATATCACTGAAGATATGTGCATTAGCTGCAACAAGCGTAATTACCTGGTCTGCCATACTCATAGGATGTCCGAGCGGCTGCTTTAACAGTTCCATAAGTGCTTTACCATGTGCAAGCTGCTTCTTGGTATTCTCATCAAGGTCTGATGAGAACTGTGTGAAGACTTCCATCTCACGATACTGTGCAAGGTCGATACGGATACTTCCTGATGCCTTCTTCATCGCCTTAGTCTGTGCAGCACCACCAACTCGTGATACTGAAAGACCTACGTTAACAGCAGGACGCTGACCTGCGAAGAAAAGCTCACTTTCAAGGAATATCTGTCCGTCTGTAATAGAAATAACATTTGTAGGAATGTATGCTGATACATCGCCTGCCTGTGTCTCTATTATAGGAAGAGCAGTTATTGAACCGCCGCCTGCCTCAGCCGTAAGACGGCTTGAACGCTCAAGCAGTCTTGAGTGGAGATAGAATACATCTCCCGGATATGCCTCACGTCCCGGTGATCTTTCAAGAAGAAGTGATATTGCACGATATGCAACAGCATGTTTTGAAAGGTCATCATATACGATAAGTACATCCTTGCCCTGATACATGAAGTACTCTGCAAGTGCCGTACCTGAATAAGGTGCTATGTACTGCAGCGGTGCAGGATCAGATGCTGTGGCAGATACAATAATTGTATAGTCCATTGCATCATTTTTCTTTAATGTGTTAACAAGCTTTGCAATAGTTGATGCTTTCTGTCCGATTGCAACATATATACATACAACATCCTTGCCTTTCTGGTTGATGATTGTATCCATTGCAATTGAAGTCTTACCTGTCTGACGGTCACCGATGATAAGCTCTCGCTGTCCACGTCCGATTGGGAACATTGAGTCAATAGAAAGTATACCAGTCTCCATTGGTACGGATACTGACTTTCTGTCAACGATGCTTGGTGCAGGACACTCGATAGGTCTGAAGCCTGCCTGCTCAATATCTCCTTCACCGTCAAGAGGCTCGCCAAGTGCATTTATTATTCTGCCCTTGAATGCATCGCCTACAGGGATACCAGCCATCTTACCGGTTCTGACAACTCTTGTGCCTTCCTTTATCTCTGTATCACGTCCGAAAAGGATAACACCTATCTCGTCACGTCTTACATCCTGTACCATGCCCTTAACACCACAGTCAAATACTACGATTTCACCATAGAATGCATGGTCGATTCCGTCGATATTGGCGATACCGTCACCAACCCAGTTAACAACACCAATCTCTTTATTCTTAGCTTCGAGTTCAAAATCTGCAATCTCAGTACGGAGAATTGATATAATTCCCTCTTCACTGAATGTAGTATTGCGTGAAGAATTAACAGCCTTGGCTATACTGTTTTCAAACTGTTCGATTCTTCCCTTCTCACTCCAGTCATATTCCTTAGTTCCTACCCTTAAGATAAAACCGCTCTTGAGTGACTTGTCTTCTTTGCAGTCAATCTTAATATCAGGATTATTGAATTCCTTTGCAAGGAACTTCTTTATTCCATCAAGCTGCTCATCAGTTGGTGGAGTAACATATACCAGCTGTGCGTGATCTTCTTCTGCCTGTGGAGTTCTTCCGAGCTCATCAAATGCCTGACAGATTTCGTCAAAGAGCTGAAAATCTTTATTGTCGCACAGTATTTTCAAAAAATCTCTTATTTCCTTAGGAAATACTCTGTCAATAACCAGGTGCTTTTTCTCAATAGATACTGTAGGGTTTTCAAAATCCGTTCTAACTTCAGGTACGGCTTCAAGAATTCCCCTGACCTGCTGCAGTAGTTCCTTTGGAGTTTCCGTTTTGCGCAAATCCGTTGCGTAATCAATCGCTGCCTGAGTCACTATTTATCACCTGCTTTATTTAAAAATTCGTTATAGAGGGAACTGTCAACAGCAGCTCCTTCCTTCTCTCCTACTACCTTAACTGCTGCATCAACAACCATGTCTGCGATTTCTTTCTCAGCCTTCTTAAGAATCTGAGTTTTCTTATTCTCAGCCTCTGCAACAGCATCATCCTTTATCTGCTTAGCCTTATCCTGGGCATCTTCAACGATTCTGTGATACTCAGCATCAGCATTACGTCTTACTTCACGCAGAGTATCTTCTCTTTGTTTCTCGATGTCAGCTATAGACTGCTCGTACTGTGCCTTCATTCCATCGGCTGCATCCTGACGTGCCTTCGCCTCGTCAAACTGCCTGTCAGCCTCTGCCTGTCTCTCATCAAGAATCTTCTGAACCGGCTTAAACAAAAAAATCTTCATTAACACGAAAAGCAGTAAAAGATTTATTACGGTAAATAATAAATTCCAATCTAATCGGAGCATCTTACCAACCTGCCTTTCAAATTACTTTAACATGATAATAATCATAAGTGCGATAACGAAACCATAAATAGCTGTTGCCTCTGCAAGTGCACAACCAAGAATAAGTGTCTTACTGATCTTACCTTCTGCCTCAGGCTGTCTTGCAACTGCCTCTGAAGCCTTACCTGTTGCAATACCGATACCGATACCGGCACCAAGTCCACCTAATACTGCAATACCTGCACCAATTGCTATTATTGTACCCATAGAAATAATCCTCCGTTAATCTTAATAAATTAATAAAATTTTGATGTTACTCCACAGCTTCTTTGATATAAAGTGAAGTAAGAAATACAAATACGTATGCCTGAAGAAGTCCGTCAAATATATCAAAATACAGACAGAATACTGCCGGTACAACTACCGGGACAATAATCTTCAGCAGCTCCATGATTACATAAGAGCCAAGTACATTACCGAAAAGTCGCATACACAGCGACAGCGGTCTTGTAAAGACCTCAAGGATGTTGATTGGTGTAACAACTGCAATAGGCTCCGTGAATTTGTGAAGCCATTTTTTTACACCGTGCTGGTATATTCCGGCACCTTCAACCAACACGATACTCATTATGGCGAGCGCTGCCGTTACATTAAGATCCTTAGTCGGGGATTTGAATCCGAACAGACCTATTATATTGGCTATGCCTATGTACACCAGTACCGTTGCAAGATACGGAACATATCTCTTTCCTTCCGGTCCTATCATGCTCTCTACCATGCCATTGAGTTTCGTCACAATCGTTTCGGCCACTGCCTGACGTCTGCTGATGTGGTCTACGCGAAGATTCCTTGTCAGGATAATAGCAGCAATCACCATAACCGCCATTATAATCCACGTGACAACTACTGATTCTGCCACTCCGATTCCGCCGAATACAGGGATTGTAAAGACGGTCTCACAGTTCAGCTCTTCCATCAGCTTCTCTGTCAAATTGCCCATGTCTTTTATCACCTCCAGATTGCAAATGTGTTATAAATGTGAATTTGAAATCGTTGTTATTATACAACTCCATTTTTTATTTACAAGCTTTTTTTTACAAATTTAGCAAAATATAATAATCTTTGCTAAATTTTTACCAATCTGCTATACAATATTGATATAGCGCATATTTCATTCTTGTTTATCAGTTCATCACCGCTTTTCCGAAAATAAATCTTACAAGCGGACCGGCTGCAAACAGCTGCCATATAAGCGCCGCCGGCATATTAAGTGCAGTTGTCCCAAGCCATACCGGAAGAATCTGTGCATTCAATCCCGTCTTGAAAAATATTGTTGCGGCAAGGCTCATCATAGGACACATTGTCCAGAGTGACAGCAGTGATATAGAAAGAATAATAAAAATCTGCTTATCCTGTCCCGGTGTAAAAAGTCTGAATGTTATTTTTTTTGCAATTGGTCCTGCAATAAAAGTATCAAGCACAAAAGCAACAACGCCCATAAGCGGAAGTTCCGAAAGCGCTGCACCGAATATAAAGTACTGCATTCCATTTGTATCAAGTGCTATGTTGTAGCACACCATTCCGTATACCATGACGATTACCATCATGATTGTGTAGATAATTTCCTGTTTTTTTGTTCTTGGCATTTGTTTTTCTCCTTTTGAATTCCTTTTAAATCTCTAATACCCGCAAAAAATAAGCAGCGGAGTCAACTCGTACTGACTCCACTGCTGTGTATCCTTCCTGCGTTGTAAATATATTCGCACATGGCATTCTTTTTTGCAGAGGCTATTCTATCATATACATTTTTTCTTCGTAAGTATTTTTTTAAAAAAAATTAAAATTTTGTAGTTTTTGATAATTTTTACATGTAATTCATTGCAGGATTATGCATTTTTCTCAATTGCGGTATATTATCTTCTTCCAAGTATTGCATCCAGATCCTGCTGCGGTGCCGTAATCGGCTGAAGTCCGAACTGCTCTGTGAGGACTCTTGCAACTCCTTCCGAGATGAACGCCGGGAATGTAGGTCCGAGATATATTCCCTTTATTCCGAGTGAAAGCAGTGTAAGAAGAATACATACAGCTTTCTGTTCGTACCATGAGAGTACAAGCGTAAGCGGAAGTTCATTAATACCGCAGCCAAAAGCTTCCGCAAGTGCCGCTGCTACTTTTATCGCACTGTAGGCATCATTGCACTGTCCCATGTCAAGTATCCGCGGCAGTCCGTTAATCTCACCAAGGTCAATATCATTGAAGCGGTACTTGCCGCACGCCAGAGTAAGAATCAGCGAATCCATAGGTGTCTGCTTGACAAATTCCGTATAATAGTTGCGCCCCGGATGTGCTCCATCACATCCGCCTACAAGGAATATGTGTTTTACCGCACCGCTCTTAACAGCCTCAATCACCTTATCCGCATTGGCAAGAACCGTTCCATGCGCAAAACCGGTTGTAAGAATGTGCCCTCCGTTTATTCCGCTCATGCTTCTGTCATGCTCATAGCCGCCAAGTCTTAATGCATGCTCTATAATAGGTGTAAAATCCTTATTACCATGTTCATCCCCTTCGATATGCTTTATATCTTCGTAACCCACAACTGATGTTGTATACAGATTATCCTTATAGCTTTTGCGCCATGGCATAAGACAGTTCGTGGTAAACAGCACAGGTGCCGGTATATCTTCAAATTCCTTCTGCTGGCTCTGCCATGCCGTTCCGAAATTGCCTGCAAGATGCGGATATTTTTTTAGTCCGGGATAGCCATGTGCCGGCAGCATCTCACTGTGAGTGTAGATGTTTATTCCCTTGCCCTCGGTCTGTGCAAGGAGCTGTGCAAGGTCTCTTAAGTCATGTCCCGATACTACAATAAAAGGACCTTTCTTTATGTCAGTATTGACCTTTGTAGGCACCGGTGTCCCATACGCTTCTGTATTGGCTGTATCAAGCATCTGCATGCATTTGAAATTAATCCTGCCAAACTCCATGATAAGCTCAAGCCATTCCTGCACTGTATGCTTTTTATTTATCTCTGTTAATCCTTTATAGAACCAGCCGCTCACCTCATCATCGCGGAACCCAAGATTCCTGCTGTGATGTGCGTATGCAGCCATCCCCTTCAATCCGAACAGCAGAGTGGAACGAAGCGATACAATGTCCGTATCCCCCTCCCACAATGATATAACAGGGATATTGCCGCCGCCAAGCGCTTCACGCATCTTTACCACACGTTCTGTGAATGCTTTTATCGCAGAATCACTGAAATTTACGTTAGTCAGGGTCGTAAAAAGCCCGTCCATAAGTAAATCATCTGTCTCATGTGACATCTTACCATTATCAAGCGCTGTCTGTGCGAGGCGTATAAGCTCCGCTACCAGCTCATCCTGAAGATTGGCTGTTGATGGCTGCTTACCACACACTCCTGTTTTAATACAGCCCTGGTTGCCTGCTGTCTGCTGGCACTGAAAACAAAACATATCTGACATTCTCTAATCTGCTCCTCCATTCTGCCGGCACTTAATGCCTGTAATATATAATAGAGGATTGCCGTTGTATTAAATATTTATTCAGATATTTTTACTGCATATATCCGCAAGGCAGCATCTGTCGCAATATGGTGCAGTTCTTGCCGTACACACTTCCCTTCCGTGTATTACAAGCCTGTGGCAGAGGTCACTGCCTTCTTCGGGTGGAATTATCTTCCACAGTGCCATCTCCACCTTCTTAGGCTCCTTTATATTGTCAACAAGACCTATCCTGTTAGCAAGCCTTATACAGTGTGTATCCGTCACAATTGCAGGCTTACCGAACACATCTCCCATTATAAGATTAGCACTCTTACGTCCCACACCCGGAAGCTTGAGCAGTTCATCAAAGTCATCCGGCACGGTATCATTATACTTTTCGTGCAGCATCTTCATACATGCGCTTATATCGCGTGCCTTGCTTCTGCCAAGTCCACATGGTCGCACGATATTCTCTATGTCATCAACATCAGCTTCTGCAAGTGCAGCCACACTTGGGTATTTGTCAAAAAGTCCCTCAACCACAACATTAACTCTCGCGTCAGTGCACTGTGCCGCAAGGCGTACACTTACAAGCAGCTTCCATGCATCATCATAATCAAGCGTACAGGCTGCATCAGGGTATTCATTTTTCAGTTTCTCTATAACCTCAAGAGCAAGCTTCTTCTTAGTCACATGTGCTCCTTTACTGTGCTGCCTTAATCTTCTTAATTATATCCATATATTTGCTGCTGACCTGCTCATTAACCGGCTGGGCAACGCTTTGGAACTTTGCGACCTGTTCCTTCGTCAGATATGTGATTGTACAGCCTGCAGCTTCTGCTTCCTTTATTGCTTTCTCATCGTATTCCTGCATCCACTGTCTCTGAAGCTTGCCGGCCTCCGTTGCACATTCACGGATTATCTGCTGATCCTCCTGTGAAAGCTTATTCATTGTCTCTGCCGATGCAACTATCATCTCCGGTATTCTCGTATGCTCATCAACAGTAATGTAAGGTGCCACTTTATAATGTCCCGTAGATATATATGACGGCCAGTTATTCTCTGCTCCGTCTATTGTCCCATCTGCAATCGCATTGTAGATATCACCATATGATACATTCACACCCTTGGCGCCGCATTTGTCAAGAAATGCAAACATGGAATCAGTATTAACACGAAGCGTAAGTCCCTTAAGATCCTCAGGGCTCGAAACAGGCTTTACATTATTGTAGAAATTTCTTGAACCGCCTGATATCCAGCAGAGACCTTCCAGACCATTATTCTTGAGCTTCTGTGCCTTAAGGAATTCGTTGCCTATCTGTCCGTCGAGCACCTTCCACATGTCATCCTCACTGCCATACAGATACAATGCCTGAAATGCCTTTATGTCATCATCATAAGCAGAAACAGGGGATGATACACGCACGAAATCAATTCCGCCTACAGTTGCCTGTGCAATCTGTTCTGCCTCTGTTCCGAGTGTTGAGCCGTGATACACCTCAATCTCAATTCTGCCATTAGTCTTTTCTTTAACCAGCTCTGCAAACTTATCACAGGCCTTTGCGGTAGGATGATCTCCCTCCTGCACATCAGCCATTATAAGTGTTGTAACTTCCTGCCTGCTTCCACATCCGGTAAGGGCAGACAACATTGCCATAAATATTACTGTAATTAAAAGTCTTCTTTTCATATCGTCTGACTTCCTTTCATATGATTATATCTGTGTAAAGCGGCTCACAGTCTCTCCAAGTCTTGCTGCTACTTCCTCTGTATGCGACATCTCGTCTTTTATCTGGCTCATGCCTTCAGTAAGTCCGCATGCACTGTCTGATACCATTGCAACTCCCTCAGAGTTCTCATTAATAGTCGATGACATACTTCTGATAAGTCCTGCAACATCCTCCATTGTCTTCTTAAGCTGCGCTGAGTCTTCAGTAAATGCAATCATAATGTCATCAAAATCACCTGCATCCCTGTTATACTGTTCACCCATATTAACAAGCTTATCATAGTCAGGCATTACAACATTAAGAATAAAATCAATCATCTTGTTGGCATTCTCCGCAAGTTCTTCAACAGAAGCTGTTACATCACGGCTTATTACCTGAATATCATTAGCTGTAGCTCTGCTTGAGTCGGCAAGCGTTCTTATCTCATCGGCAACAACCGCAAATCCTCTGCCTGCCTCACCAGCCCTTGCAGCCTCAATTGATGCATTAAGTGCAAGCAGATTAGTCTGGCTTGATATATTAAGAATATTGTCTGTCAGCGCATTAATCTTCTCTACATCCTTACTCTTCTCAAGTGATGCCCTTACAGCTGTCCTTATCTCATCAGCCATGCTGCTTGTAGTCTCTTTGCTTGCAATTCCGTCATCCCTGAGTGCAACAGCCCTTACCTTTATATCCTTCGCCTTGTTGGAACCCTCACCTGCCTGAGCTGCAATATTCTCCATACTTGTACTTATGGAATCAGTCTCATTGCTTATATGCTCAGCTGAAGCCGCCATCTCTTCCATTCCTGCCGACAGCTGCTGCATTGTAGCCGAAACATCCATAATATTGCCGTCTGCGGTAGAAATCTGCTGATATACTACATTAGTACTGTTACTGACATTATCTGCATCAGCTTTAATCTCTGCAATAATACTGTGCAGTACTTCTATAAATTTGTTAACACCACCGACAAGCTGTCCTATCTCATCCCGGGACTTCTGCGTAACACGCGCTGTCAGATTGCCATCATTCTTCTCTATGCCGTCAATAATTATATTAAGCTCACGAGTAGCAGTTCTGGCCGGCGCAATTACAGTAAATCTTACTACAATTACACCTGCGGCAATTGCGGCAATAAGCAGTATTCCTACAGCAATAAATGTGATATGGCTTGCTTTTGCACTTCCTGCAAGTGACTTCTGGGCACGCGCGGTATTAACCGTATTCTGTACTTCAACTGAATGTACCCGTATCTCAAGATCATCATATGCCTTACCAAGCCGTGCATCTATTGATGCCACATCTTTGATATTACCATTATCAATGTCTTTCAGAACCGCATTATACTGATCCTTATATGTACCATACGACTGCTCAAGTCTGCCTACAGCTTCTTCTGTACGCTGTGTTGAGGCATACTTCTTAAGATTCTGGAATGAAGTAACTATCGCTCCCTGTGTCTTGGTTATATTGCCAAGTGTAGCCTGGCGCTTATCTTCACCAACAAGCAGATACTCCATCATCTGTGATTTGAGGCTGGTAACATTCTCCGAAATCGTATCAACCTCACTGACGCTGGCAATGTAATTCTGGCTTATCTCATTAGTTATGTCATCCATGCTGTTAATCTTAGCATTAACTATAAGCATGCCGACGCCGCATATCAGAAATACAAGCAGCAATACATAATTAATCTTTGCGCCAATTGATCTCATACTTTATTATCTCCCTTACTGATTATTTGCGTATGAATTAAATTGCATTGGCCATGAGTTGTATGCCGTTCAGCATTCCATACATCCGCAGCCGTTTCAATTCCATCATCCCACTCTTTTATTTTACTAAAAAATCGCCTATAAGTTTAGAAAAATTTACAATAAACCACACAAATATTAAAATTCTTATGCAAACCGGCAGACATCACTGGGATTACCGGTATGCTGCCCTATTGCAGTACTTCATTCATACTTCCGGTCCTGTACCCCATAAGATCCAGTGACACATATGTAAATCCGTATTTTTTGAATTCACCGGTAATTTTCATACGGTTGTTTTCTTCCATGAGCATTGCGAATTCCGACGGGTCAATCTCAATTCTTGCCATCATCCCGTGAATTCTTACCCTTACCTGATGGAATCCCATATCAAGAAGCAGCTGCTCAGCTTTATCTACCATTCCAAGCTTTTCTTCCGTTATCGTCTCACCATATACAAATCTTGATGAAAGACATGCAAATGACTGCTTTTTCCATGTAGGAAGATTAAGATATCTTGAAAGCGCTCTTATATCTGCCTTTGTAAGATTACAGTGTCTTAGCGGACTTTTTATTCCAAGCTCTGCTACTGCCGTAAGTCCCGGTCTGTAATCTCCCATATCATCCATATTGGAGCCTTCAGCTATCGCCGCAATGCCGTTCTCGTCAGCTATCTCCTGAATCTTCCGGAAAAGCTCCTTCTTACAGAGGTAACATCTGTTCTTGGGATTCTGTGCAAATCCGTCTATTGACAGTTCCTCAGATTCACAGACAAAGTGGCGGATTCCTTCTTTTTTGCAGAACTCCAGAGCCTCATTAAGCTCTCTGCCCGGGAATGAGCAGGAACGTGCCGTCACTGCAATAACATTATCGCCCAGTGTATCCTTAGCCGTTTTAAGAAGAAATGTTGAATCGACACCGCTTGAAAATGCGACTGCAACCGATTCGAGGCTTTTAAGATACTCCCTCAGAGCATCAAGTTTTGCCATCTGTTCCCTTGTCACATTGCCGCTATCAGATCTTTTAACATCATTAATGCTGCCATTCATTGTATGCCGCCTCCTGTATACAAACTAAACTATTCTTATCATCACCATGTATGCTGCCGTTCCGAAGGCATACTATCTTTCTTCAAAATACTCCCGGCAATATCTCTTCTATTATTCATCAGTACGTCCGGCTCCTGCCGTCAGATCCTTAACAACCTCTCCGGCTATAATAAGTCCCGCAACAGAAGGTACAAAAGCAACACTTCCCGGAATATCTCTTCTCTCCGTGCACTTATGCTGTGCACCCGGAGGACATATGCAGTTCGTCCTGCAGCTTATAGCCATATCTTCTACCGGCCTTGTCGGCATTTCCTCGGAATATACAACCTTCAGCTTCTTAACTCCACGCTTCTTAAGTTCTCTTCTCATAACCTTGGCAAGCGGGCATACCTTGGTTTTATAAATGTCCGCAACACGGAACTGGCTTGCGTCAAGCTTATTTCCTGCACCCATACTGCTGATTACCGGTATATTTTTCTCCTGAGCCTTCATTACAAGTGATATCTTGGCTGTTACGGTATCCACTGCGTCTACAACATAATCATACTCATCAAACGGAAACTCATCAGCGTTCTCAGGCAGGAAAAAGCACTTGTGCACACGCACTCTGGCATCAGGATTAATATCATGTATACGTTCTTCCATAACGTCAACTTTGTATTTGCCCACTGTCTTTCTCGTTGCTATAATCTGTCTGTTTAGATTAGTAAGGCAGACCTTGTCATCATCAATAAGATCAAATGCACCTACACCGCTTCGTACAAGCGCCTCGCACACATATCCGCCTACGCCTCCTACTCCGAACACGGCAACTCTTGAGTTCTTAAGAACTTTCATGGCATCTTTTCCAAGCAACAGCTCTGTTCTTGCAAATTGTGTCAGCATCAGCATAATCTCCTCATAATAGCTATTTTATCAATGTAAAAACTACTCTTTTCTCATACCGCCCCAGAAAAAAAGTGCCACTGTTCCCGGTCCCGTATGGCTTCCTATTGTAGTTCCTATACTGTTAATCTCAACCCTGCCGTTAAGTTTAGGGAACTTAGCCTCGACAAGGTCTGCAACTGCTCTTGCATCCTCATAGCATGCTGACTGCGATATAAAACATTTGCCTGCGTAATCATGTCCGTCCTGTGCATTCTCTTCCATCCGCTTAACAATCTCTGTAATTACCTTCTTCCTGCCTCTTATCTTATATCTCGGAATAAGTCTTCCAAGATTATCCATATTAAGCAGCGGACATATATTAAGTATTGAGCCTATTGCTCCGGCTGTCTTGGATATTCTTCCTCCCCTGATGTAGAATGTAAGGTCAGTTGAGAAAAACCAGTGATGAAGTTCGAGCTTATGCTCCTCAACCCATGAATACAGCTCATCTATTGTCTTTCCTTCATCACGGAGTGACGCAAGCGTATCCATGATAAGGCCATAACCGGATGACGCGCCAAGCGAATCCACAACATATATTTTTCTGTCGGGATATTCATCCGCAAGCATATCTCTGGCTATATTAGCAGAGTTAACCGTACCCGATATTCCTGATGAAAGGCATACATGCAGTACATCGTAACCTTCCTTAAGGAACCCTTCAAAGTATTCCTTATATTCCTCCGCATTAACCTGGGATGTCTTGGTCATTGCTCCTTCAGCCATCTTCTTATAGAACTCATCAAATGGAATTGACTGTCCGAGATCATCTGCATGTTCCACTCCGTCAAGCTCGTAATGAAAACATATGTATCTTACATTAATCTTTTCAAAATGTTCTTTTGTAAGGTCTGCCGTTGAACAACAGCTTAAGATAAATTTGCTCATTGATTCTCTCCCATATTGTCATACATAATACATTTTTTTATATTTTAATCTAAAATGCGATAGCAATCAATGATTTAACGATACTTTTGATATACAAATTTATTATCTCGTTTTCCGGTTTCCTCATATAAAAAGCAGCCCTCCCCATAATCCAATGGGCAAGGACTGCCTTAATTACTTATCCGTGTAGATATTCAATATTATATCAGCTTCTCAGTGTGAATCTTCCGACAAGATCGCTGAGTGTAGTTGCCTGAGCTGAAAGCTCCTCGCTTGTTGCCGATGATTCCTGTGCTGCAGCCGAATTAGACTGTACAACCTCAGATATCTGGTTAACTCCTGCTTCTGCCTGATCCATCGCCTTAGCCTGCTCGTTAAGTGTCTCACTGAGCCTGTTGGATGCTTCCGCAATATTCTTTATTCCTTCAACTACTTCTTCAATTGCACCCGCTGCGCTTTCTGCTGCAAGATTACCATCATCAACTTCGCGCAACGAGCCTTCTATGAGTGTTCTAGTGTCCACAGCCGACTGGGCACTCTGCTCGGCGAGCTTTCTTATCTGCTCTGCCACAACTGCGAATCCTCTTCCTGCCTCTCCTGCACGCGCTGCTTCAATTGCCGCATTAAGTGAGAGAAGATTAGTCTCACTTGCTATATTCTCTATATCGGAAATGATATTCTCAATCTTCTTGGATGTCTCATCAATACGGTTCATTGCCGAAACAAGCTCAGTCATCTGCTCACGGCTGTCATCTGCCTTCTTTGCATACATATCAGCTTTCTTGCGCATTTCATCGAGATCTTCTGCTGTCCTGTCAACTCCTTCGGTAATGTTGGCAATCGTTGCGGTAAGCTCTTCAACCGCACCTGCCTGATCTGTTGCACCTTCTGCAAGTGCCTGTGCAGACTCAGCAAGATTCTCCGAGCCTATTGTTACCTGATTGGCTGCGTCATTAACATGTGACAGTGCATCATTCATCTCTCTGTTCATCTTACGCATTGCATCCATAAGAGCAGCAAACTTACCTACATATCTGTCTTCTATCTTAGTGGAAATTGCATAATTGCCGTCTGCCATCTGTGTAAGAAGTTCTCCGGCATCTGTTACAATAAGGTTCAGATTCTCCGCCATCCCTCTCGCTTCTTCAATCATCTCACCAATCTCATCATTGGTATTAGCTTCAGGGAACGGGCTCTCAAGGTCACCTTCTGCAAATGTCTTAAGTCTCTCCTGTAATGCAAGAAGCGGCTTTTCAATATTTGTAGCTATAGTATTGCCGAGCTTTGTTGATGATAAAACTGCAGCTGCAATCACACCAATTATCAGTACCGTAATTACAATTTCAACAACATGAAGCATATCCTTGGCACTGTCGCCCTTTTGCACATTAAGATTCATAAGATCCGCAAACTCCGCATATATCTTTTCATACTTAGGTGTAAGCTGCTCGACATCAAGTTTCTGAGCCTTTAAATAACCATCTTTGTCATTAGAGGTTGCGAGCTTCATTATCTGTCCATCAAGTTCCCAATAGCCGTCAAGTTCATTAAGGACATCATTGTACGCCTGAATTCCTTCTCTATATGTTACAGACTTCTCAACCTCCTCCATATATGTCTGGAATACCTCTTTTTTCTGGTCATGTAATTCTATCTGTTCTTCTATCTCATTCTCGTCATCATATCCCACAACAGCACGGAGAGCACTTCTTGCCTCCGCAAAGCTTACCATTGCTTTGCCTACATCCCCCTGTGAAAATCCATAGTGTGACAGCGCATATTCATAACGTGTTGATACCACAATAAGCGCAATAATGCCAACTACTGCCGACAGCATTGCAAGCAGCGTAACAAAGCCAAACCCTGTACGGAGCCTTTTCTTAATCTTCATCTGTTCAAGTTTCATTCTGTTCCCTCCTGATTACAGTATTTAATAATTTCCTTTTCTTTACACTTCAAGTATTACTTATATATTAATACTTTTTGTATTGTATTGCAATATTTTGATTACCAAAATAGTCCTTGACCCCGACTCATTCACGTGTTAATATTCAATAAGTTATTTTATAATCAAACTATTTTTTGGAGACTACTGCAAATGAGCATAAAATTTATAACTGATTCAGGTTCTGACATCCTCGCACCACATGACAGCAGGCTTAATGTACTTCCACTCACTATAAGATTTGATGAGGATGAATATAAAGACGGTGCGACAATCACTCACCATGAATTCTACGAAAAACTTATTGAAAGTGACACCCTTCCTAAGACAAGCCAGGTGACACCATATATTTTTGAAGAGGCAATCAGCGAAGCCCGGTCTGATGGAAGCGATGTTCTTATAATAACTATATCATCCAGACTGTCAGGCACCTACCAGAGTGCCTGCATTGCTGCCGCTGAATTCGATGAGGGAGTATATGTCGTTGACAGCGAGAACGTGTCTGTCGGTGAAAAAGCGCTTGTTACATATGCAATGCAGCTGGCAGATTCAGGCATGCAATGTGCCGACATTGCCGATGAACTTAACAGCCGCAAGCAGTCACTGCATACGCTGGCTCTCCTTGATACTCTTGAGTATCTGAAAAAGGGCGGACGCATATCCAAAACTGTTGCTCTTGCCGGCAGTCTTCTTTCAATAAAGCCCGTTGTAACCGTCAGGGAAGGAGAAGTTGCAATTCTTGGCAAAGCACGCGGTTCAAAGCAGGGCAACAACTTTCTTATCGAGCAGGTAAAGTCATTTGGAATAGATTTTACAAAGCCTGTATTCTTAGGCTATACCGGACTTTCGGACGTAATGCTCAAAAAATATATAAATGACAGTAAAGATATCTGGGAAGGCCATGCCGATATTCTTAAGACAGGTACAATAGGAGGTGCCATAGGAACACATGTAGGCCCCGGGGCTATAGCAGTCGCATTCTTTGCCGATATCTGAACCTGATATGTAAGCTATATTTGATGTTGCAATAAAATCTGTATGTGATATAGTATACATAGGATTTATAGGATTTTTTTTGATCATATACAGATTTTTTTACATTCAGATTGCTTTTCAGATTACGGAGGATATATGAATTTTGCATCTCAGATTTGCGCTGCTGCTTTACTGTTAATAATCTTTATTTTCTATTGTCAGCAGAAACATCTTCCGCTTCGCACAAGTCAGGCTTTCCTGATTACCATTATTGTAACTTTCTTATGTGTCCTTCTCGACATATATTCCATTATTGTAATTGACAATTACCGGAGCTATTCCCCCGCTTATACCGGATTCATATGTAAAGCCTATCTTATCTCACTTGTATGTGTAGGCTTCTTCAGTCTGCGGTACATTTGCATCGACGTATACAGCAGCAATCATAAAAACTACATCCGCTGCATGCATATATACTATGCCGCCGCCATAATAGGATCTGTAATTATATATACACTCCCTATACATCATTCAAAAGAGTTAGGTTCTGATGCAGTATATACATATGGTCCAAGCGTTTCTGCAACATACATAATTGTATTAATTTTTATAATAAATGTTCTTGCAACCGCAATAAAACACCGCAACGCAATAAATCCCCAGCGCAGCAAGGCAGTTACAATATGGATGATATTCTGGATTGCTTCTGCGGTTGTGCAATTTTTCCATAGGGAGATTCTTATTGTCAGCTTTTCAAGCTGCATCGGCATACTCATATTGTTTATAATGCTTGAGACGCCTCTTACCAACATAGACCGCACATCCGGGCTTTTTAACTATAATGCGCTTGTACAGTATATGCAGCAATATTATAATGACGGACGCCAGTTCTTCTCAGTTGTATTCGTAAGACTTAATTCATTCCAGAATAATCTTACGCCATCAGTTGCGCGTGATATAAACTACAGTATTGCGAGATTTTTCTCCGACATTCCCGGTGCGGTAACATTCAAGAGCGGCGAAGATAAAGTGACCATGATGTTCGATGATGCCAATGTTGCATCTGATGCATTTGAACTCGTTCAGGAGAAGATCCGTACCGGATGGGGTACTAACTCTGACATAGTAATCCCGGCAGGCATTATATGCATCCCTGACAGTACAATAGCAGGCAATGCTGCGGAGATGCTTTATCTTACAAGCTACGCAAGACAGCGTAACCGTGAATTCCTCGAGAACGGCCTTGTCTTCGTTGATATTAATGTACTGAATGAGATGAAAGATGCACAGAGGATTGAACAGCTTGTAAAAGATTCTATAGACAATGATACAATAGCAGTATACTATCAGCCGATATATTCTACCAAAACCGGCCGTTTTTCCAGTGCCGAGGCGCTTGTGCGAATAAAGGATGAAGACGGGAATATACTTCCCCCGGCAAAGTTTATTGACATTGCAGAGAAAAACAGCTCCATAATAAAACTCGGTGAACTGATATTTGAGCATGTATGCCGTTTTATCAAAAAACATGATCTGCGTCAGTACGGAATTGATTATATTGAAGTTAATCTGTCTGCCGTACAATGCTCCTACGAGCAGCTTGCAGAACGCTATATCAATATTCTCAAAAAATATGATGTTGCTCCTGATATGATTAATCTTGAGATTACAGAATCAGCTTCCATCGGAGCACGCAATGCCCTTATCAATAACATGCATGCGCTGCTTGATTATGGCGTTCATTTTTCTCTTGATGATTTTGGCACCGGACAGTCAAACCTTAATTACATTATTGATATGCCGGTTGATATCATTAAGTTCGACCGTTCAATGTCTATGTCATACTTCAATAACAGTAAAGGCAAATACATAATGAACGCTTCTATCAACATGATTCACGACATGCAGCTTGAGATTGTATCCGAGGGTATTGAAACTGCTGAACAGTTTGAAGCAATGAATGCGCTGGGCGTCAGCTACATTCAGGGATACTATTTCTCTAAGCCGCTTTGCTGCCGTGATTTTATTGAATTTTTAAAAGAGCATAATACTGATAAACCGGATTAATTATTAATGTTAAATGCCTTTATGCCCAGATATACGGCTGCTGTACCAAGTTCTTCTTCAATTCTTAAGAGCTGGTTGTACTTTGCAACACGCTCACTTCTGCTCGGTGCACCTGTCTTAATCTGACATGTGTTAAGTGCAACTGCAAGGTCAGCTATTGTTGTATCAGCAGTTTCACCGGAGCGGTGTGAGCTTATTGCAGTATATCCTGCCTTATGTGCCATCTTAATAGCTTCAAGTGTCTCTGACACAGAACCAATCTGATTAAGCTTTATCAGGATTGAGTTACCTGCTCCAAGTCCAATTCCTTTGGCAAGTCTCCCGGTATTAGTAACAAAAAGGTCATCTCCTACAAGCTGTACTCTACTGCCAAGTCTCTTGGTAAGCTTCTGCCAGCCTTCCCAATCCTCCTCATCAAGACCATCCTCGATTGATATAATCGGATATTTGTCACAGAGTGCTGCCCAATGCTCAATAAGCTCCTCTGATGTAAATTCTGTTCCTGCCTTAGGGAGCTTGTAGTAGCCCTTGCCCTTCTCGCTCTTCCACTCTGATGAAGCAGCATCCATAGCAATTCTGAAATCTCTTCCCGGCTCATAGCCTGCCTTCTTAACAGCCTCAAGAATTGTCTCTATTGCCTCCTCGTCTGACTTAAGTGCCGGTGCAAATCCGCCCTCATCACCTACTGAGGTTGCAAGACCTCTTTCCTTAAGGATTGCTGCAAGTGCATGGAATACCTCTGAGCACCATCTTAAGCATTCCTTGAATGAAGGTGCGCCAACAGGCATAATCATAAATTCCTGAACATCAAGTCCCGATGAAAGTGCGTGGCATCCGCCATTGATTATATTCATCATAGGAACAGGAAGTCTGTTGCCTGATATGCCGCCAAGGAATCTGTATAACGGAATATCAAGTGATACACTTGCCGCACGGCAGCATGCGATTGATACCGCAAGTATTGCATTGGCTCCGAGCTTTGACTTGTCATTAGTTCCGTCTGCTTCTATCATTGCCTTATCAACAGCATATATATCTGATGCGTCCATTCCAACGAGGACATCGTTAATTACCGTATTAATATTATCTACTGCCTTCTGTACGCCCTTGCCAAGGTATCTTGACTTATCACCGTCCCTAAGCTCCAATGCCTCAAATTCTCCCGTTGAAGCTCCGCTCGGTGCGCATCCCCTTGCAACTGTACCGTCTACAAGCATTACCTCTGCTTCTACAGTAGGATTGCCTCTTGAATCAAGAATCTCTCTTCCTATTACCTTTTCAATTTCCAAATAGTTCATCTGGTAGCTCCTTTCAATCAATAATGAAGATACTCCTTCCGGAAGCCGGCGTTGCTTCCGGTGGTACAGATTCAGCAGTTCTGCACCGCAAGGAGTCCTACATGATTATTTCACAACAGTTAGTCGCAACTAACACAGTGATTATTATAATTTAACACTATCCAAATATCAATATGCCTAACTGATACTATTTATCATCACGCTTTAAATATTGTATTTAAACTTAAACTTGGGTTTCCATAAAATTACTGTTATAGTATTTAACGTATTTTTTACACAGGAGCATTATTATATGATGTAAGTGTCAAAAGTATAAATTGCGTTTGTGCTCGCACAAATAAGCAATTTATACTTATTGACACGCCGAACACCGAAAACGAAATAAAATGGTGTGAACACGCCATTTTATGGGAGTCTGAGGTGTTCGAGGATTGCGGGAATTGCATAGCAATGGAGCAATCCAGCTACATCAGTGAGTGGCAAAATTTACTTTTGACACTCACATCATTATATGCTAACAACTAATATTATTGTCCGAAATCCTTCCAATTATGTATTAATAAAAAATTATTCCCCCGTTGCTGACATGATGCTTATTGTATTGTGCGCGCTTCTCCTGATTATACTGTGGGAAACCTTTGTCAGAAAAAGCAAAAACATCCAATATAATCTCAGTAATATCGGCAGGCGTACTTATTATCGGAATCGTAACTGAGGTTTATGATAATACTGCTGGTAATGCTCATGTGCGGTAAAGTATCAAACAAGAAATTGATAAGCAGTTACCCCTCTATTCCGTTAAATATTGAAATACCTTTTGTATACAAATATTCACGCTCTGGAAACACAGAAAAAATTGCGTTGCAAGCTCAAAAAGACCTATCGTGTGAAATACTAAAAATTGTGCCGGAAGAAGAATACGGAAACTATGTTGCTTCTTGCCTGCGGGTAACGAAAGAGAAAAAAGGAAACTATAAAGACTGGATAGAAAAAGTCAAAAATGAATGTGCAGGAAATTAGCAAAATCAGCCGAGCCGGAGGAACGCCCGGAGTACCCCGTCTTTATCTGCGGTCAGATGATTATGCTGGACAATTCCCAGCCTGCCGCAGCCCTGACCCGGCTGCCGGAATAATGGCGGGATATGCTTTACCTGCACTTTTATGAATACTACACCTACCAAAAAATCAGCGAGATATATGGATATAACCGCACTACAATCAGCAGCTATATCAAGAAATCCCTGCGGCTGTTGCATGAGGAAATGGAGGTGGTGTCTCATGATAGGTTTGACCACTGAGCGTAGATTTTGAAAACAAAATATGGTAAAATAACATGCGATAAATATGAATTTGCGGAGGATTTGTTATGTTTAGAAAAGTAAGAAAGATTAAAAACGAGATAACGATTGAAAAAGCAAAAGATTTATTGAGAAATAATAAGAGGGCGGCTTTTTCAGTAAATGGAGATGATGGGTATCCATATACTGTTCCTATAAACTTTTACTACGATGAAGAAGAAAATAAAATTTATTTTCATAGTGCGAAAAAAGGACATAAGATTGATTCCATAATAAGCAGTGACAAAGTGTGTTTAACAACATGGAATGATGGATATGTAGATGATGGAGACTGGGCTTATCATGTTTCAAGTTGTGTGGTATTTGGCAGAGCAAGGTTAGTTAATGACTGTAAAACTACAGAAGAAAAAGTAAGGAAATTTGCACTTAAATATTATCCTTCAGCGGAGAAAGTTGAAGAAGAAATTAAAAAGGGAATCAAAGGTGTTCAACTGGTTGAAATAGAAATAGAACATATTTCTGGCAAAATGGTACATGAAAAGTAATCAAGCATCATTACAGCTTACAGTTTGTCAAACAAAAGCAAGTAAATGAAAACTGAATACCCACCGCCCATCACAGCGGCACATAGAAGCAGTAAATCTGAAAAAGGTTTGCTGCTTTTTTTGGTACTTTTTTTCAAAACGAGGTAGCCAAAATCGGATTTTCGCAGTTACTCCCATGAAGCGGGCAGCAAAGCCTTACATGAGCTTTCCGAACCTCATTTTATTGATGAATTCAAGTCCATCGTTAACGATAATGATGCTTGTGAGTCAGTTCAGGGAGCCTGGTGTATGCACATACCCTGATGATTTCGGAACAGGCTACTCCAACTTTGACAGGATATTAAGCCTGAAGCTTGACGTTGTTAAGTTTGACCGCAGCCTTCTGCTTATGACAGACACTGACAGTAATTCAGCCTTTATACTGGATTATTTTTCGTCAGCCTTTGAGAAGCCCGGCTACCGGACTATATGAGGGCGTTGAGACAGACGCACAGGAAGAGCTCTTTATAGCATGTCACGCAGACTATCTACAGGGCTATAAGTTCTCAAAACCTGTGCCGATAGAAGACCTTGGTAAATTTTTCGTAAAGTATTCATGATTTATGTTTATTTTTGGATATATTTACTCTTGATTTGATATATTTTTTTGATAAAATGTATAAGACAAATCAAGAATGAGGTGACGACTATGCTGGTAGCCGGTGCAAGATGCGATCAATGCGGAAGACTTGATACGATGGAATATCGTGATAAAACACTTGTTGTAGTATTACTCAGAGAGAATGGCTGGACCTTTAAGGACGGCGAAAAGAAGGCAATATGTCCTTTATGTTCCATGAAGAACAGACAGCATTAATCAATTAATCAGTATAACGACAAAAGTCCGGGGCTTTTCGCTCCGGACTTTTGCCGTATTTGAATGAATTTAGGAAAAATTTTAGGAAATTTATAGATTATGACCATCAGTTCCATCTGCTTCTGGTCCAATATATAAAAAATGAAGAGGTCAACCACATTTTCCAGAGGCTGATGTATCTTATAAGACTTACCTCGCAGTCCGCCCTTGCTGTTGAAGGCCGTATTACCGGCACGCTTGACGAACATGCGAAGTATTATGAATATCTTAAGAACGGCAATGGCAACGATGCTTACAAAATACTCATCGACCATCTTATGATGCCGCTCAATGTTGTAAAAACTACAAAGTAGTATTGCCGGAATTATTTCCGTCAATATGCTTTAACACATCCTCAAGAGCACACTGTATTCTCTCTGTGTGATGCTCATGATGTCCGTATTCATCAAAGCTGCTGCACACATTCATAATATGTGACAGATACTCATGGACATAATGAGCCCTCACCGGTGCCTCTTCGAGGATGTTTCCATGTCTGCTGCCCTCATTTTCACCATTTATGAGCCTTACATAGGCGTTCTTATTGACAACCGGCGTGCTGCTTATGTATTCCGTAAAGCCGGGATACCAGAAGGAGCCGCACACTGAGAAAATATTTGCAAATGTATTATCCCTGAACAGGCTGTACACTGCTGCAAGCCCGCCAAGTGAATATCCGCCGTAGGCAAGCGTATCCATGTTAATATTGTATTCACCGGCTACCAACGGCACTATCTGCTGTGTGAGCCCGGCATGATACTCATCACATCTGCCGCCGAAGTCAGGTGCGCCCTTTCTTATTGCACTCTCAGGCCACGGCGTGTATTCATCCAGCCTGTTTTCCGACACAAGACCGATAAGTATGCAGCCCGGATACGTGAAGTCTTTAAGACCGTTATTGCAGATTACATCTCCGTCATTGATAAATACTGCATTATAAATGTTTTTGTCCGAATAATTATCCGGCACCCGGATAATTACCTTTGTGCCGGATATATTTAACTCTCTCATATATTACTTTGCGCTTACGGCATCTGCAACTGTTGTCAGTGCATCAAATATTGCAGGTCCGTAATCCATGAATTCATCATAGCCTATAGTTACTATCTTTCTGTTCTTAATTGCAGGAACATCTGAAACTGCATCCGCTACGAGAAGCTTGTTTACTGCATCTGCATCATTCTTGGCATTGCGGTCACTTGTAACGTAGATTATAAGCTCAGGATTCATTGTTACGAGAACTTCAAGTGAAAGCCCTGAAGTACCTGTTGCAGCATTCGTATAGCCGAGCTTGTTGAGAAGGCTTTCCTGAAGTGCTGACTTATATGCACCGAATGTATTGCCGTCAAATGCACACATTACAAGTGCATTCTTTCTGTCTGATGAGCTGCTGCCTGCCTTTGCAACTGCTGCATCATACTTCTTCTGAAGCTCATCCGCATATGCATTGGCCTTATCCTGCACATTGAATATTATTCCAAGATTCTTAACATCCTGAATTACGCTTGTAAGCTCAACATTACCTTTAGTTACGCTGGCTCCCTGTGCATATACGTTGATGCCGTTATTGTTCCAGTCTGTATACGCACCGAGTGATTTCTCAGAGAACATTGCTACACGTCCTACTACTATATCCGGAGTTGCAGAAAGAATTACCTCCTTTGAAATACTCTTCTTATCTCCAAGCTTGTTAATCTTTTCAACACTGTCCTTATATTTTGATGTTACCACATTGTCAGGATTCATCATTCCGACAATCTTATCTCCGAGACCAATCTCTATAAGTGTCTCTGTCGCAGAGAGGTTATTGGTTACGATTCTCTCAGGCGCCTTGTCAAAGGTCTGTGTAATCTCCTTGCCCGATGCATCGTAGGTTGTAATTGTGACCGGATACTGTGTCACTGATGCCTGCTGTGAGACTCCCGCCTGACTGTTTTCCTGTGACTGTGCCTGTGTGCTGCCACATGCTGTGAGTGACGCAGCAAGCGTTGTTGTAAGTGCTGCTATAAGCACAACTGATGTAAATTTTTTCATTCCTTAGTTCTCCTTTTCCGTGGTTCTCCTTTTTATATATCAAAAACCTTATCATGCAGCCATGAATGGCTTTTTGACCTTTTAACACTGCAATATGGCAGGTATACTGTATAAGATATACTTTATAAGATATACTTTATGAGATATACTTTATCAGGTATACTGTATCAGGATATGATTCTTTCCCTGATTGAGGACCTCGCAGTCCACATCATATATTTCTTTCATATTCTCTTTTGTGATTGCCTGCTCAGGCGTTCCCTGATGCCGTATCCTGCCATCCCTGACAAGATATATATAATCTGAAAATCTGCACGCAAGCTGGATATCATGCAGCACCGCGAGCACATTTATATTAAGCTCCTTAACGATTCTTAATATCTCAAGCTGATACCTGATATCAAGGTGGTTGGTCGGCTCATCAAGCAGCAGAAGCGTCGGCTGCTGTGTTATTGCCCTCGCAAGCACTACTCTCTGCTTCTCACCTCCTGACAGCGACAGATATGACCTGTCCTTTTTGTCATACATACCAACCTTTCTGAGTGCATCATATGCAATCTCATAATCCTGTGCCTTCTCCTGCTCCATCATCTTAAGATGCGGAGTTCTTCCGAGCATTACCACATCAAGCACGGAGCAGTCAAAGTTAAGATTGTTAAACTGCGCAACAACCGCCATCTGCTGCGCGCTCTGTCTTATGCTTATGTCCTTCTGCGGTCTGCCGTCAAGATATATGGCTCCCGACTCCGGCTTAACAATCCTGTAAATGGTCTTAAGCAGTGTTGTCTTACCGCACCCGTTAGGACCGAGAATTGTGTGGAATTCATTATTGCTTACTCCCATCGTGATTCCTTTAAGTATTTTATTGCCAGCTATGCTGTATTCGATATCCTCGCATCTAAGTTCCATGTCTATTCCCTGCCATAATCCTTTTTTGTAACTATGTAAATGAAGAACGGCGCACCGACAAGTGCCGTGAATATTCCGATAGGCATCTCGGCATTTTTGACAAGTATTCTTGCAAGCACATCTGCCCATGTAAGGAATATTGCTCCCGTAAGTATCACAACCGGCATAAGTCTCTTGTGATTGGTTCCTGCAAATGCTCTTGAAATATGCGGTATTATCAGCCCGACAAAACCGATTATTCCGCAGTTTGCGACAAGTACGCCTGTTACTACCGCAATAAGTGCCATATATACTTTCCTGTAAAAGCTCAGGTTAATTCCCAGCGTAACTGCCGTCTCATCTCCAAGCATCATCGTGTTAAGCACGCGATACTGCGTAAGAAAAAATAATGTCACTGCAATAACAACCACTGCCGGAAGTCCAAGATTCTTCCAGCCCGCATTGGCAAATGAGCCCATTGTCCAGAACTTTATTGTCATTATGCTGTCGGCATTGGCTCCGACAGATATGATGAAATTAGAAAATGCAGTAAACAGCGCGTTGACAACCGTACCCGCAAGTATAAGCCTCGTTGTGGTCATGCTTCCGTGTCTTCCTGCTATTCCAAGCACCATAACCGTTGCAATCACGGCACCAATGAATGCTCCGCCTGACACGATTGTTCCAAGTCCCATAACGATTAAGAGTGTTGCCCCGAAGGTTGCTCCTGATGAAACACCGAGTATATACGGCTCTGATATAGGATTATTCACCGTTGCCTGCATTACACAGCCGCATATTGCAAGACCGGCTCCGCTTATCACACCAAGCAGTACTCTCGGAAATCTCATATTCCATACAATCGCTATCATTGCTTTGCCCGCATCCTTATACAGCTCCTGCTTTCCGATAAGTCTGCCTATGATGATTCTGTATGTATCTTCAATGCTTATGTTCACTGGTCCAAGCGACACCGCTATAAGGATAGTTGCAACTAACCCGGCTATAAGAAAAAAAAGCATAGTACAATAGAATGCTCCTGAGTTTGTAATTGCTTTAGTTTTTTTATTCACTTCATTCTCCCGTCTTGCAGTATAGTTTGTTGTTGATTACTTTTATTAGTCTTTCCTAACCGTATAAAATTAAAACACACTGTCATGAGTTTGTCAAGGCAGGCATGTTTCACAAAACAAATAACTTTAATATGACACATTTTGTTGATGATATTCATGCAATGCAGCAGGAACTTAAAGAGATTATATACGATTACTGCCGAAGCACTGATACCATTTCCGATATATGCTGCTTTGACAGTGGCGAAGCTTTTATTGCTGCATTTGTTCCTTACAGCTATGATATAGTTTTTATGGATATATATATGAGCGGAATGAACGGTACGGATACTGCTTCCTTAATGAGACGCTCTGACAACCGTGTCATTCTCTGCAACATGGACTACTAAAGACTATACAGATAATATTCCACACAACGATACTAAGGCATAATGCAAGCAGATACATTGTCCTCTTCCGGCCGGTGCGGCATTGGTCTGGCGTCTATCATTGCAACTGCACAAAAATATGGCGGCACTGCAAGATTCCGCAATACCGCCAATGAATTTTTCATTGATATAATGTTCAAAATATGATTATTTATATGAGATATCTGTCTTCAAATTCTTTTATCTGCACAGGCTTTGAGAAGAAATATCCCTGGAACATATTGCAGCCCATATCCTTAAGCATATTGACCTGTGATTCCTTCTCAACGCCTTCTGTTATTACTTCCATTCCAAGCTTTCCTGCAAGGCTGACTATGCTCTCAAGGATATCCCTGCCTTTGAGCTCATTCTCCGAAGCACGCAAAAATCCCATGTCAATCTTGAGAACATCCGCACTTATATCCTTAAGCATGTTAAGTGACGAATAACCGCTTCCAAAATCATCAATCTCAATCTTGAAGCCATAATTCTGGAGGCGCCTTATTATCTCCATGTTCTTCTTAAAATCTGCCATAAGTGCCGTCTCTGTTATCTCCAGCTTAAGCTTGTCCGGATTAATATTGTATTTGTCTGCAAGCCCTGTAAATGTCTCATATACATCAATAAGATAAAAATCCTTGGTAGAGATATTAACTGATATGTGATACCGGTCATGGCCTTCTCTTTTCCACTCTCCAAGCTTCTCAGCTGCCTTCTCCCACATATATCTGTCGAGCTTATATATAAGTCCTGCTTTTTCAAGAACATCTATAAATACTGCCGGTGAAAGAAGACCTCTCTCAGGATGCTGCCATCTTACAAGTGCTTCAGCACCATATGCCATGCCCTTGCAGTCAACCTGAGGCTGAAGGAACATAACAAACTCATTATTGTCAATTGCCTTCTCAAACTCTCCGATTATGCGCCTTTCTTCTATAGAACGCTCAAGAAGCTCATTATTGTAATATGCAAAATACTTCTGATAGCTGTTCTTGATTGTCTCACTTGCAATATTAGCCTTATCGCACATAATGCTTACAGGCTCGTCTGTATCATCAATCTCATAAATTCCTGCGAATATATGCAGCCTGAATAAACTGCTTTTGAATTCTTCCTGCATAAGATTTATACATGATATTATATGCTCTTCTATCTTGTGATCAGACGGAACAAGCATTGCAAATCTGTCATTCTGCATCCTTGCGCACAAATCCCCGTTATGCTGATACTCCTTCATAAGCTCGCTCTGTCTTATAAGCACCCTGTTGCCTTTTTCAATTCCAAACAGCTCATTAATGAACTTAAAATCACGTATATTGCTGCATATAATGCTATACTTCCGATCCGGATTATTGCGCAGAATCTTCCGGGTCTCTTCGTAGAACTGTTCCCTGTTGAGCAGTCCCGTCAGACTGTCATGTGATGCTTTATACTTTTCTCTCTCAAGCTTTGCAATCACCTCAGATATATCATTCACGATAAAATAATCACATATGTGATTGTTCTTCTCATCGTTAATTCTCTTGTACTCTACCTCGTAGAACTTGGAGCCTGCCGCATTAGTAACCGGAATATCATACTTCATGTAATCCCTGCGTGTATCCCGGTGTTTTTCAAGCCACTCCCTGTATTCAGCTTCAAAATCTTCATGTGACTTGCTGCCATGTAATCCGTCCGATGTATACATCATATCCGCAACATCATTGCTGTATATACATCTGCCGCGGTTATCAAAGCACACAATTCCATCGTTCATATCTTTAATTATCAGCGAAAGCATATTCTCGATAACTTCATTAGGTACATACTTGAATGTAAGATAATATATAAGTATCGCCATAAAGCTAAATACCGGAGTTGACAAATCATATATTGAATTGTTCCCGATTGTCACTATATCAAGTGTAAATGATACCGCAAGAACCAGCAGTATCATCTCATACCTGAATCTGTAGAATCTTGATGATTTAATTATCATCATAAGATACGCCAGCATTATTACAATAATGCCAATGTATATATATATAAAATGTGCCTTGTATACCAGGCTCGCCTGACTAATCACTACATTAACTGAATCCGCTGATATATTATCAATATAAAACACTTTATGTGTCCACGCATTGGAAATCATCATAACCGTATCAAATGCCGAATACACATACATTAATATCTTGACAGGACGTACGCCACTGAACAATCCTGTGTAATGCTGTGAATAATACATAAGTGCTATAATAATCCAGTCAAATATTGCATATGTAAGTCCCGCACATAATGTCTTTGCCATGCTGCCCGGCACAAATATATATGCCGCAAACACTATTCCACATATAAATGAACTCAGTTCATATGCAAATGTTGCCCTGGCAAGTATCCCTTTTCTTCTGAATGCCTGCACCGAACATATCCCCAGAAGAATAATCTCTGCCATGATCAATGTTCCATAAGCTATCTTCATATATATCTCCCAAGCCATAAATCTGTTACATATTACCTACAGGCTACGCTTTAATTATTACTTTTTACTTATTTATTTTAAATCCCTTATACTTATTTGTAAATATTAAGAATTTACAAATAATGCCACTTATATTGGAATTTTTTGCAAATATTGCATATTTTTCTTTTCAGTGCTATTATTAGCCGATATGAATATGAACATAATAATATCAGGAGAGAGCATATGCGCAGAATGCGGCGCAGGAATGGAGACCGGCTATGAAAATATTTTTTTATGCACTAAGGAGCTACGATGAGCTTATTTTTGTGAGAAAATTCCACGAACAGTATTCTTTTGATTACGATTATACAGAAGAATATCCTTCGCTTGAGAATGCACATCTTGCAGACGGCTGCGAAGCAATATCAATAATAACCAACACAATGTACCCTGAACTTCTTGATGAATTCTACAGACACGGTGTCAGATACATCTCAACAAGAAGCATCGGCTATGAACATATGGATCTTGAATATATGCACAGGCTTGGTATGCGTGGCGCGCATGTAACTTACTCACCTAACAGCGTTGCCAATTATACGATAATGCTTATGCTTATGGCATGCCGCAATATACCATTTATAATGCGTCACGCAGAAGAACAGAATTTTACACTGAAAGGCAAGATGGGAAAAGAGTTATCCACATCTACAGTAGGCGTAATCGGAACAGGTAAGATCGGAGAAACCGTAATACGCCATCTTGCCGGATTTGGATGCAGGATTCTTGCTTATGACCCATATCCTAAGAAGTCTCTTGATGGTATTGCAGAATATGCTGATCTTGACAGAATATATGCTGAATCTGACATCATAACACTTCATGCCCCGGGTGCTGCCGAGAATCATCATATGCTTGATTCCTCAGCATTTGGCAAAATGAAAGACGGCGTTATCATCGTTAACGCCGCCCGTGGTTCACTTATTGATACTGCAGCACTTATAAGCGCCATAGAGAGCGGAAAAGTCGGTTTTGCCGCTCTTGATACATTTGAGAATGAGACAGGCCTTTATTATCTCGACCATGAATACGCCATAATGGATAACCATGACCGTGCAATCCTTAACTCATTCCCTAATGTAATACTTTCACCTCATATGGCATTCTATACAGAACAGGCTGTATCGGACATGGTCGGTAACTCAATCCTCGGACTTCTTGCATTTGAGAAGGAGGATGATAATCCTTTTGAGGTAACCCGCTGATACACTGCTCTATTATTCGTTTTTATTAACAATATAGGCTGCAACTGCATGATAGGCCGGGAATAATACGCCTGCTACCGGCCATATTATCCAGCTTCTGTCCCATCTGTTGGTTACAAAGCTTATACACAGATATATTGCTGTTGCAACAAGCCAGTATACGGTTGTGGATGTTGATGTCTTTCTGTCAATCCTTTTAGCACTTCTTGTATAATCACCTTCTTCAAGCAGCTGATTGACAGCAGACATCTGCATTCCGCCTTTTACGAAGAAAAATACACCGACTGCCACAATTACAAGAAGCATACAGACTGAGCATATTATCATAAAATCATCTTCCTCATTCACGGCAATCACCATAAACATCGGTATTACCGAGCATATACAAAGCACCGTTCCGACAACCATATCCCTTACATATCCATCGTGAATCTTGCTCTTATAATCTTTTACCATTCCGGTAACGCCATATTCGGTCTCAATCTCTTCACTTTTTATGAACTCATACTGTTCAAGTTTCATTCCGTTCATAATAAAGATTCCGACCGCAGACGCTACAAGCAGAATCAATACACACACTCCCACTCCGGCAGCCATATTTTCACTTATTCCGCCAATCTGCATATCATTTGCAGATGCAAGTATCATAAGAACAACAGGAGATATTATGCACATCATTACTCCAAGACCTATAGCGGGTGCGGTCTGCCTTGTAAGACTAAGGTAATTGTTGGCGTCCTCCATACTTACTTTACGCTTTACAGCCTCTCTGTTTTTCTCTGCTTCAATACCTTCCGTCCTGTCTGTTGTTCCGGCTCCCTGCTCTTCTTTGCTTCCCGGGCTTCCGGCTGACGGGACTTTATCCCCCAGTATTACTTCATCAGCTTTGTACCCCGTATACTCCGAATACTGCTCTTCTTCGATATCATCCTTAATAAGATAGTCTGTTGTTACACCGAATATCTCACTGAGCTTTAATATCTTATCCAGATCAGGGACAGACTGTGCTCCCTCATATTTGGAAACAGACTGGCGGCTCACTCCGAGTCTCTCAGCCAGTTCTTCCTGCGACCACCCGTTTTTCTTGCGCAGGTTTATAATCTTATCTGCCAATATCATAATAATCCTCCATTACACAGGCACTATGTGCCGGGATATTTTTCAGTTAGTATGCATCTATCTGTTACAAATACAATATCATTTTTTCCGGTTACATGCCATATACCAGCACTTACAATTTGTCAACCGGTGGTTGCACATGCGTAAAAAGCGGCTGTTGCGCCCATAATTAACACCGGGCGAACAGCCGCTCATTACAATTCATATATCATTGTGTATTACTGCATATCTTATATTAATATGCCGGTTGCTTACATTTTGCTTCCCTTAGAACCACCGAAGCTTGCCTGATTAAGTATATTAGTATCAAATGTAAATGTAAGACTTTCCTCTGTACGTTCTCTCTTAAGAGCAAGCTGTATCATACGGTCAAGCAGCTCCTTGTATGGAACTCCCACAGGCTCCCACAGATAGAATGCAAGTGAACCCGGTATTGTATTAATCTCATTAAAATACAGCTTATCTGTATCAGCATCGATCATAAAGTCGATTCTTGATACACCATTGCAGCCGAGTGCCTTGAATGACCTAACCGCAAGCTCTCTTACCTCTTCTCTCTTTTCAGGTGTAAGCTCAGCAGGAATCCTGCGGGATACGCTTGCCATGCCCTTAGAACCGCTTCCCTTGGCATTGCTTACATATTTGTCCTCGTAGCTTAAGATATCCTTTGTGTGAAGAGGTTCCTCACACTCAGATGCGATTGCATCATTCTCATCACCGAGAACTGAACAGTTAATCTCTCTTAAGTTCGTAATTGCATGCTCAACGAGAACCTTTGTTGCATATCTGAACGCATCATCAACAGAATTGGCAAGTTCAACACGGCTCTTGGCTACACTGATACCTACACTTGAGCCGAGGTTGACCGGCTTGACTATTACAGGATAGCCGAATACATTTTCAATGTCATTCATCATGCTTTCCATATCAGCATAATCCGACAGTGTGTACAGGCGTGCATCGAGGACAGGTACATTGCTTTCCTTAAGAACAAGCTTTGTTATGTATTTGTCCATGCCGATTGCCGATGCAGTAACGTCACAGCCTACAAACGGAATTCCCATTGTCTTAAGATATCCCTGGAAGCCTCCGTCTTCAACATTTGTTCCGTGAACTACAGGGAATGCCACATCAATTCCAACTTCAACATTCTTACCAAGCTTCTTCACAGGATACTGTACAAGCTTTACCCTGCCGTCCTCATTGATCATTATGACACGCTGCGACTTCTTAAGAAGCTCATCAATATTCTTATATGACTCAATATCACCTATTGAATCACCGATATACATCTCGTTATTCTTAGTCATATAGACCGGTATAACATCATACTTGTCAGTATCCATGCTCATATATGCCTGAATTCCCGATATTACAGAGACCTCATGCTCAACGCTCTTGCCGCCAAACATCATTGCTACTCTTGTCTTCATTATTACATCCTCCATATATTAATAATTGTCAGGAAGGTCATTCTCAAGCAGGATGTACCTGTGTCCCTGGCCTTTGATTGCATATGCATATGACAGTGCTTCTTCAAGCTTGTCGAATGACTGGCACTTCTGCGGTGTGAAGCCTTTGCTTAATACGCCTTCTTTGATTGGCTCTGTATGCTTTTTGCCGACCAGAAGTATATAATCACAACAGTCTGCCGCATAAGTACCGAATTTGTAATTGTACTCTTTTTCCTTATCACCAAGCTCTACCATCCCCGGTGTTATAAGAATTCTTATTCCGTCAAACATTGCAAGTGTCTCTACCGCTGCCTTGGAACCAACCGGGTTAGAGTTATATGCATCATCTATTATCGTTACCTGTCCGTGCTCTCTCATCTGCATTCTGTGAGGTACCGGCTGGATTCTTCTGACAGGAATCTTAAGATCTGACAGCGGTATTCCGAGTGTGTTGGCAGCTGCAATCGCACCGGCAACATTAATCACGTTATGCGCACCGATAAGACGCATCTGGAAGTTCTCTGTTGTTCCGTCCGGAGCTGTCATTGTAAATTCCGTTCCAAGCTGTGAAACCGCTATATCACTTGCACAGTATCCGTTGCCGCTTCCCTGTGCGAAATAGAATACCTTGTTTTTATAATCCTTTGCCTTATCCTGAATATATTCGTTATCCCCGTTAAGGAACAGGATTCCGTCATCAGGAAGTGCATCCGCAAGCTCAAACTTTGTATTCTTGATATTCTCCATATTGAAAAATGTCTCAAGATGCTGCGGCCCTATTGAAGTAATAATGCCATAGTCAGGATGTACAATATCACAGATCTCTTTGATATCCCCTACATGCCTTGCACCCATCTCACATATGAATATCTCATGTGTTGATCTGAGCGAACCTCTTATTGTTCTTACAACGCCCATAGGAGTGTTGAAGCTCTCAGGTGTAACAAGCACATTGTACTTCTCCTGCAGAAGTGTCTGGAGATAGAACTTAACACTCGTCTTGCCGTAGCTTCCCGTAACTCCGATAACCTTAATGCCTTCAACCGCTTCAAGCTTTCTCCTGGCATCGTTAATATAATATCTGTTAATCGCAGCTTCTACCGGATGATTGATTATGTTACATACTATGTTCATAAAGAACTGCACTGACACAAGCACCATCAGTACTCCACCAAGTGGTCTTATCCTGTCTGTAAAGCTTCCGCCTCCCAATACCACAGTAAGTATTATTATTATGAATGTCACAAGCACATTGGTTGTAATCATGCGCTTAACTCTTGGCGTATATACAAGCTTCTTCTTAGTTGTCATGCGCTTCATTGCCCTGTATACAATTATTATGAGAAGAAGTGACAGATACACAAGCACATCAACTGCCGTATACGGCAGTACAAGCCTTACTATTCCGAGTATTATTCCATATATCAGCACCCACTGCATCCTTATGTTCTTCTTAAGCCAGTTGACATGCTCACCATTCTTATATCCGTTAAGCTGGAACATATGCATATTGTAGCGCAGCGTAAGACAGAATGCCGGAATTGCAAGCAGTATCGTTATAATAGTTCTGATTATCATTATCTACTCCATTCTACACAATCTGAAAGTAATTCTTCATTACATTTCTGAATACCGCCGGTTTCTCAAGGAATGAAAAATGTCCTGTTCCTTCAAGAACAACAAGTCCTGCGTGCGGAATCTTTTCTTCCATTATCTTAGCATCGCCAATCGGTGTTGCCGTATCCCTGTCTCCCCATATAAGCAGAGTCTCCTGCTTAATCTTCGGCATAAGCTCTCTTAGATCTTCATTAACTGCCATAACAAGGCACTTACGCATAACCGGTGTTGCATTGCGGTAATCGGCAGAGCCCTGCCTTGAATTCCAGTCATCTATTATCTCCGGAAACAGCGCATGTATAAGCTTATAATTAAGGAACTTCTTAAGGAACTTATATCTCTTTATCTTAAGCTTCTGGATTGCTGTCTTCTCAGGCACAATTCCCGCACTGTCTATCAGTACGATTCTGTCTATCTCAAATGGTATGCTGTCTCTTGAAGCCAGCTTTATTATGACTCTTCCGCCATATGAATGACCTATAAGCGTTGCTTTTGCTATACCAAGCTTCTGCATAAGCTTGCAGAAGAAATCCGCATATGCATCTACATTCCAGCCCTCCTTCGGCTCATCACTTCCGCCAAAGCCCGGGAAATCAAACTGTACGAACCTGTATCTGTTATCTCCCGCAAATATTGCTGCAACCGAATCATACACCGCAAGTTCTGTCCCCCAACCCTGCAGCATAACAACTGTTTCCGGACCATCTCCGGTAATTCTGTAGCAGATATTATATCCATCTATTGAAATGTTCATCTCTGTCTCCACATTCTGAATCTTAACCTTACATATAATTAATATGTAAAAATTTTATGTAAAAAGCCACTCGTAATATAAAATTATAAGCGGCATTATTGATGATGTCAACCGCAAGAAAGCCTAATATTTAACATATGCCATATGTATATCCTATGCACAATAAAGCCGGAGATTAACTGTAATTACTTTGCAGCTATAAATAATTAATAAATTTTTTAAGCCGGAACGATTCATTGTCAATGAATGTGGTATTATATGAATAATAATAATTTCAGGAGGATTATTTGTGACATGCAGACAGCGTCAACCAGCTATCTGCACGCATTTCTTGATATTGGCGAAGCACTTCTTTGCAGTGGTGCTGAGATTTTCCGTGTTGAAGATACTATCAACCGGATGGGACATGCGTGTGGTGCAGCACAGATGAACGTATTTGTAATAACATCCAGTATTGTCATAACCATGGAGCTTCCGGACGGCAATGCAAGGACACAGACAAGACGGATCCGCTCTGCAGGCGGTAATGATTTTGCAAAGCTTGAAAAGCTCAATGACCTCAGCCGCCGATTCTGTGCGAATCCTATGACGGTGGATGAATTACGGAACGAAATAGATATTATAAACAGAAAAAAGCCATCTGTTATCGGCCAGCTTGCCGGAAGTATACTTGCGGCATTCAGCTTTGCAATATTCTACGGTGGCAATATCACCGACGGAATCGTTACCGCCATAGCCGCAGTCATAATCTGGGCCGCGCAGATATGGCTGCGTCCTGTCTGTATGAATGGTGTGACTTTCCAGTTCGTTGTCTCATTTATTACCGGATGCTTCATTTGTGCAATGAAACTGCTATTTCCATCATTGCATATGGATAAGATTATGATAGGCGACATAATGCTCCTTATTCCGGGACTTATGTCTACACATGCCATACGTGATATTCTGATTGGCGACACTATATCAGGCGTCATGCGCTTCATAGAAGCCATGCTTCTCGCCGCAGTTCTGGCACTTGGCTTCATCGGGGCGATATGCCTGTTCAGATATATATAGCAAACGGAGATTAATTTTATGATTAAAACACAGCTTTTTATTCAGCTTATAACGGCCGTTGCCGGTTCTATAGGATTTGGCCTGCTTTTTCATATAAGGAAGAGATACCTTGGACTTGTTGGCATTGGTGGAATGATTGGATGGCTTGCATACGTGTTCTTTGCAGGCATATGGGAAGGAGTTTTTCTTCCTTCACTTGCTGCCGGCTTTATCGTTGATATATACGCTGAGATTCTTGCAAGAGTCTGTAAGGAGACATCAACATCATTTTTTGTAACTTCAATAATTCCTCTTGTTCCGGGAAGTACTCTGTTCTATTGCATGAGCAGCATTGTTGAAGGCAACAGTCAGATGGCGCTCATGTATGGACGCGATACATTTTATTTTGCGCTCGGCATCGCTGTCGGTATGAGTGCAGCATGGTCAATATGCTATTTCGGACGTACAGTCAGAAAAAAACAGGATGCCGGCTGACATCCTGCTATATATTGTTTTTTAGCATATCTTCTGCCTGCGGGCTTTTTGCAAGCATACCATAACTGTTGGAATATATCATGCACTCAATATGCAGCCTGTCTCCGGCACGTCTTGTCAGATTCTGCATGACCTTATCGAGAACACATGCCATTGTTGCTTCAAGAAGACTATTATGCCCGTCTGAAGCATTTGAAATTATATCAAGTGCATCCTCTGTTGTAACCGCATCAAGTATACGCAATGCCGTATTACTGTCAGCCCCTGCCCTTATTGCGGCTGCCGCAAGAAGTTCCATTCTGCAGTCACCTTCTTTGGAGTGGGTATTCATAATTCCGCCTGCCACCTTAATAAGCTTGCCAATGTGACCGGTAAGAATTATCGAATCAAATCCAAGCTCTGCTGCCATATCTATCGTGTCTCCGATGTAATTACTGCATTTTACGCTTCTGTCAATATCATATCCATATGTATTCTTAAGGAAATCCTTTCCGTAATTGCCGGGTGTTACCGCAGCCGAAGTAAATCCAAGTGCACGTTTCTGCCTGAGTTCGACACGGATTGTATCAAGCAGTGCTTTTGTACTCATCGGTTCCACAATGCCACTGGTCCCGAGAATTGATATTCCGCCCTCAATCCCAAGTCTCGGATTAAATGTCTTTGCCGCAGCCTCGCGTCCCTCAGGGACAGAAATCTCAACTCTGATAACACCTTTGTAATCGCATATATCCATAACCTCGGCAACCCCGTCTGCAATCATCTGTCTCGGAACATGGTTGATTGCAGCATTCCCCACCGGCTGGTCAAGTCCCGGTCTTGTCACACGTCCCACACCGGTTCCGCCGTCAATTATTACTCTGGCATTGTCATTACTGCTATCATCACTCTGCTTTGCATAAGCTTCTGCCGTCACAGAGGCACAGACATGCACGCCCGTTGTAATATCAGGGTCATCACCGCCGTCTTTTATCACTGCACAGCTTGCTGAATTCTCGTTCATCACTATATCTTCTATCTGTGCGTTGAATACTATTCCACTGGGTGTCTGTATGCTTATTGTATCTTTCCTTCTTCCTGTCAGCAGCATATAACATGCAGCCTTTGCCGCTGCTGCCGCACAGCTTCCGGTTGTAAATCCGTATCTCATACCGTTACTATTCCTGCCCATATATTTATTGAAGCCATTTAATGATTTCCCGCTCTGTCTGCTCAAAGATTTTCTTTATTGACTTGAGATAATCCAACGCCGGGATAAACATTTCCAAGGGAATCTCATTTATACCTGATGGCAGCTTTTTCACTTCCCTCATCGGGTTCTGCAAGATGTCCGGCACCCTTCTTCTTATATCCGCAGTCACAATACGGACCACCTGACGCCAGCGTGTATTCCCTGACAAAATCAGTAACACCGCCCGCCTCGCTCATTGTGTAATCAAGGCGGCACATTGCAGGTATCAGCCCTTCAAGTCCCAGCTCCTTCATAAGCGTACATATTCCACACATTGTAAATCTTGCCTCATATCCGCTTCCGTCCTCGTACTCATAAAATTCCATGTTCCATGAATATGGGTTTCTGTCGCCTGCCTTGAGCTTAGCTGTGTCTTTCATTGACTTTATATCCGATTCTGAGTATTTTTTCTTTCCGCTCATACGGCAGAACCACTGCATCATCCCCGTCATCATAGACTTCTTATAATACTCTGTAGCAGAATCAACATCAGGAAGCTTGGGCATGTTCAGGAAAAATGCAGACAGCATTGCACAATTTACTATATTCATCTTGAATCTGTCCGCTTTTTCAAACTCCGGCAGCTTCTCTATGACTGCTCTGTACTTTTTCTTTGCCTCAGCCGTTATCCTTCTGCTTTCCTGCTCATCATACTTCAGAACATCCGTAAGATTTCTTTTAAAGGATTTGCTGAATATAATCCACATTGCCATTGGCATACCTACGTACTTCATATAATACCTCCTGATAAATTTCTAATGAATTATTCCTCAAATACCGGATATTTCTTCTTATCAGCCTCCGTTATTTTACGGATTACCTTACATGGGTTGCCGGCTGCAATCACACCATCCGGGATATCTTTATTCACAACACTTCCCGCACCTATAATCGTATTGCTTCCGATAGTCACGCCCGGCAATATGGATACATTGGTTCCAATCCAGACATTGTCTCCTACCGTAATAGGCAGGGCGATTTCCAAGCCGCGGTTTCTCTGCTCACTGTCTATTGCATGCCCCGCTGTAGAAAACACACAATTCGGAGCAATAAATACATTGTCTCCGAAAGTTACCTTTGTGCAGTCAAGTATGGTAACATTATGATTTGTATAAAAGTTTTCGCCTATCGAAACATTAACTCCGTAATCACAATAGAACGGTGCCGTAATAACAGGTGTTCCTTTTATGTTTCCTATAATCTGTTGCAGCAGTTCCTGCTGCTTTGCGATATCTGACGGTCTGCAGTTATTAAATTCATAACACAGATCGGCGCATCTCGTTCTTGCCTCTATAATTTCCTTATCATAATTGGCATCATACAGATATCCGTTCTGAGCCTTCTCCCATTCAGTCATGACTGTACTTCCTCAAGCAGCCTGTCTATCTCCCGCCAGCCACTGCATCTTACAAACCTGTCATCAGGCAGCTCTGCCTGTCTGTTCCACGGCCGGTCAAAAACCGCTACCTTACATTTGTCAAAGTGCATAACATGTTCAAAGGCAGCAGGTGAATCCTCCACCGCAAAATCAAATGTCATGCTGTAAAGCTGTTCCAGTGTCATATTGTATGTATAATCCTGTTTGAACATTTCACGTCCGTATTTGTCCACGCAATAAAGCGGAATACGCTCAAGATTGTGCTCATCAAGCCACTGCCTTGACGGTTTGTATGCATCGAAAGGTCTTCCCGTAATCACAAAGACCTCATGCCCTTCATCCACCCACTTATTAATTGTCTCTGACGCTCCCGTGGTCTCCTCATAACTTAGCAGATTGTCAGGAATATGCCCTGCCTTCATCAATTCATCATACTGCCCATCGCTTAAGTTAAATGATTTCTGAAGATTAAAAAACTGAACCTGCCGGTAAGGTACATCAATTCCGAACATTTCCCCGGCAATCTTCGTGAAATAAAGAGCTGTCTCACATATTACATCATCAAAATCTATATATATCTTCATTGTGCCTCCTATATATACTGAATAGTTAAACAGCAAAAGGAATGGCCGAGTAAAAATATTCACCAACCATTCCTTTATCTACACTTTGTCTTTACAAATGCAATTATATCATCATTTTTATTCATTATATTACTATCTGCTTCCAATTCTTCAATAAGTTTCCATGAATATTTTTTATTCTGTAATTCAAAAACATCCCCTTGCATATATTCAGGAACACTTTTAAGCAATAATCTATATAAAGTGTGTTTATATTGCTTATACTTTTTATCACTTTCAGAATATTTGCAATGCTGTGCTGATGCTGCGTATGATGTCTCGACATTCATTTTAAGCAGCTCACTTGCATGTCTGTCTATACTTTCTTTATTATTCTGATTTTCAGTTTTATAATGCGGAAACAGCCAGCACTTCCATCTTTCATCATAAACCTGCAAATATCTTCCTTCCGGATTAATCACCGCTAATAAAGAAAACTCATGATATGTACCTGATATATGTTCTGCAACCAATTGTGTTATTTTTAATAAATCAGGCTCAGATAAATTACCAATCTTTTCTTCCATTCGCCACTCATCCATCTTAACAATCCGGTCTATTCTTGCCCAGGATTCCTTCTTTAATCCGGCTTTTTGCCAGTCATCAATTTTAATACTATATGGATTACTTTTCTCTTTACTTGTAACCATCAACGCAAGAACCGCGATTGTACTATCATCAATAACAATAGCCGGCCTGTGCTTTGATTGGTCTATATCTTCAAATGGAAACTGTGTCCACCACACTTCACCTATATTATACTTTTCCATCTTTTTTCTCCCCCTGCTTATAGATCTCATCCCATTGATTTTCCTGCATCCATTCGTCATTCAAGGATATATCGTCTGCATTCTCTGCAATGGCATATAATTTATCTCTGTTGATTTCTAAAAAATGTTTAAAATCCTTTATATCCTTTATCGGCTCCATGAATGCTCCCTTCCCAGCAATGTGGCAAACTATAAATTCACTATTGTTTGTTTATTAAAAACAAGGCAGTTAATAATATTGTATCATACAAAACAATCTGCAACAATGGCTTTCTATTTTTCCATACCATACACCAATGCATTACATATCGCCGCCGCAACATTGCTTCCGCCCTTACGCCCCCGGTTCACGATATGCGGGACATCACTCTGTATGATAAGCTCCTTGGCTGCCTCCACATTAACAAAGCCTACAGGAACGCCGATTATGAAAGCAGGCGTGAATACTCCCTCCTGCATCATCTCATGAAGACTTATGAGCGCCGTAGGTGCGTTGCCGATTGCAAATATCACCGGTCTGTGAAGGGCTGCTGCCCGCTCCATGCTTACCGTTGCTCTGGTAACCCCGCGGCTTTTTGCCTCCGCCGCCACATCTTCATCCGCCATAAAGCAATGTACCTCTCCTCCATATCCGGCAAGGCGTTTCTTGTTAATTCCCGCCTTTGCCATGTTGGTATCAGTAACTATGTGTGCGCCGTTCTTTATGAGATTTCTTGCCTTTTCGACTGCATTTTCCGAATATACAAGAGTATCCGCATAATCAAAATCGGCTGTCGTGTGAATAACCCTTTTCGTCACCGGCTCCTGCACCGCATCGAGGACTATTCCACGCTGCTCAAGCTCTCTGCCTATAATCTCAAAGCTGCGCTTTTCTATCTCATCCGGTCTGACATATTCTATGTGTGTATTCATGTAAAGCTCCTTAAAATGTTATTAATTGAGATACTTTATATTCTCCCCTGTCACAAGCGGATACTTCACTATATCTGTACCATCAAGATTCTCTTTATGCATATCGACTGCCGTTATCTGATGATTCTCATATGTTGTGTAGTAATATATGCCCTTGTCCGCATTACAGCATGATGTGTAGAGCGTTATCTCGTACTTGCCGTCTGCCACTTCACAACAGCCTCTCTGCTGGTCTACGCTGTTAAGAATATGGAAGAACTGGCTTACGCTCTCATTCTCGGATGTTCCTGACTTAGAGTTCATCTTTACAAATGCCACTCTTGCAAATCGTGATTCTGACGAAAGGTCTCCCGGAAGTCCGATAGCACCCATACCACGGCTGTATGTGCAGAGTGAAAGCCTGTCCGAAAAATTACATTCCGGCTGCTTCGGAGAAAGCTTCATATAGTTATTGAGCTGGAACATCTGCAATGGAAACGGTGGATTGTTGGTAAGCACTCCGACAGGATTATCGTACACATGGAGTCCATCTGCCATCGACTCAACAGTTACAGCCTCATTCTTATCTGCAATTATCCAGTGAAGCTGCGCCGAAGGAAGCTGTTCGCTGAACGGTGTACCTACAAGATTCATTCCTGCAAGCTTCTGCCTTGCCTCACTTACACTGGCACACTGTGCAAGTATCCATGGGATGAATTCATACTGTGCAACATTCCAAACGCCATCCTTTACATCCGCATACACCGCGTTGCCTACAAAGTTAAGTCCTGCCATTCCAAGACCCTTTTCATTAATTGCATCATAATAAAGCGGATACGTCCCGGCTACATGAGCCATTCCGATTATCGCATAATGATTGTCGAGTTCTCCCATATGTCTGAATGTGAATTTGTAATTACGAGGTGTTATTGTTACATCATCCCCATATGAAAATTCATAATCAAGCGTTCTTCCAAAATAAAAATCTTCTGTCTTATACGTTGCTGCTGTACACATATCTGCCTCCCATTAATATGACTTAACACTCTTAAAATACTGAATCAGTATGTCTTTTATATAATTATATCGTCTGGCATAGGAATTTTCCACTCTTATAAGTTCAAAACCATGCCTGCGGCATATCTCGTTTTTCCTGGCATCTCTCTGCATGACGATATCATTTTCCTGATGTTCTTTGCCGTCCAGCTCTATTGCAAGAATAGGAATATCCGTACCCTTATATTCCTGCTCATATACAACAAAGTCAAATCTTCCGCTGTAAAACAGGTCACTATACTCAGTATTACCATCAAATACATGTGCAATACTTACTTCATGCTGCACAATGCATCTGTGGTTGGTATTAAGGACGTTATCCAGCGCATGATTAAGCGTAGTGAGAAATGCCGCCTCCGTCTGCGTGCTGTACGGCTTGATGCCGAGTGCCCTTGACGAATTCTCTCTTGCCGTAACCTGCGACTAATGCGGATATCCTCTATGAGCTTTTCGTTTATATCAAAATAAGAGCCATCAAGCACTGATGATGACAATATTGAGTCTATATAAATCTTAAGCTCTAAGGTTGTCAGCCTTGCGAGGTGCAGTCCCTGAACCTTCATTGACCTGTCACTTGTGTCAACGCTCTTAATCCCTATCCAGTACTTTGTCACCTCATCCTGACCATTCCGGTATTCAATACTGAGCCACTTGCCCTCATGAATTGCACGGAATATATCGCGGCATACTGTATTCATGGCTGTCTCTCCTGATGTAATGGTGTCAGATAAATGCAATCATATATAGCGGCAGTGTGATTATTCCATCTTCGCTCACTCCTGTGTTGCCGTCAACAAACTTATACCCATAAGGGATATCTTTATTATTCTTTAAAAGCGCTTTTAGTGAATTAGCCCGCGTATTCCCGCTCTTTACCTCAATCGGTATAACTTTTCCGTCTTGTTGGATAATAACATCTATTTCTCTTTTAGTTGTCTCATTTTTATAAAAATATAACCGGTACCCTTTCTTAAAAAGAGCATCTGCTATTGCACATTCAAATATTCCGCCCTTTGTGCTGCCTGCCAAAGTATTTTCCACAATATGCTGTTTTAATGAAAAGTCCTTCATTGCCATAAGCAGTGATAAATCTGTTGTGTATGCCCTGAAAAAATCATCTCTGGAATAATCATCCAGATCAAATCTTACATCTGTCACAAGTCTGGATAAATGTACCATATCTGCACGAAGCAGCCACTCAATACTTGAATAATATTTTTGTGCTCTTCCGCCATGCTCGACTTCTTTATATTGAAATTTATGATTCTCTTTATCAAGCAACTGCTTTGCAACCGAAAGGTAACATTTTTCAGCTTTCACCTTCTCTTCGGCAGTTGCATAGTGTGCTATGTCATACTGATATCCCTGTAACAGACTACGCTGCAGCCTGTCAACTTCCCTGAAATCCCTTGTATCTATATACTTCTGCACCACCTCCGGCATGCCGCCTGTTGCAATATACTGCCTGTAATAATTCATCATACTTGAATTAATTGCTTGCGGTATGACCGTCTTTGAAGCCATATATCTGCGCAGATTATCTATCATATCTTCTGCAATTCCCATCCCCCAAAGGAACTCTTCAAAATCCAAGCCATACATTCTCATATAATCAACATACCCAACAGGATAAGAAGATGCACGTTTATAATCAATTCCAAGAAGTGAACCTGATGCAATAACGTCAAACCTGTTGTCTATTGCCCAGAATTTAAGTGATGTTATTGCTTCCTGACACTCCTGTATCTCATCTAAAAAAATTAAAGTTTTCCCCGGTATTATTTTCTTTTCAGGAAAACGGAAACGCATAGCCATAACCATGTTTTCTACAGTGAGATCACCGGCAAAAATATCCACCGCTGAAATCATCTGCTTAAAATTTATTTCAACCAGTTCCTCATAATTTTCTTCTGCAAACCGCTCAATTATATATGTTTTCCCTGTTTGTCTCGCTCCCTGGACAACAAGGCATTTCTTCTCCTTGGTGTCAGCCCAACTTTTTATAAATGCTGTTGCTTTTCTTTTTAACATAAAACACGTCACCTCATATCAACAAATAAAATACAGCAAACGTAATATATCAACATTTTGGAATGTTAAAACGTATTCTAAATCAACATTTTGGAATGTTAAAACATTTACTATGTCAACATTTTAGAAAATTATATCACCGATTAAAATGCATTTAAAGTTGTCACTGCTCCCGGATGCTCATTTACAAATGCTTCTATCGCATCCATAAATCTCTGTCCGTACCGTTCATACTTGCCTGCTCCGACACCCGATACATCAAGCATTGCGTCCCTGTCCTTAGGAAGCTGGATGCACATGTCGGCAAGCGTCTTGTCGCTGAATACAATATACGGAGGGACTGACTCTTCCCTCGCAATCTCAAGTCTTAGCTGTCTCAGCTTTTCAAACAGCTCATAGCCTGCTGCCGTAAGTGAATCCTTGCTGCCACGCGCCTTACTGCCGGAAGACTTTGCTGCTTCGCGTCTTCCTGTCCTTCCTGTTCTGCCTCTGCGTTCGCCCCTTGTGTCATAATAAAGCTGCTCAGGAGTCTTCTCATGCTTTCTTATGACCACTCTTGCAGCTTCGCTGCGAAGAGACTCTATATTCCCAATTCTCAGGACACTGTACTGCTCCTGTGTCTGATAAATGTATCCCAGCTGTATCATCCGGCTTATGAGCAGCCTAATATCGGCCTCACTCATATCCTTAAGCGCGCCATATGACCTGTACCCGGTTGTTCCAAGCTCTCTGAGTCTTGCACGGTCAGCCCCCATAAGTGTTCCGATAACTATTGTAAGTCCGTACCGTCCATGCGTCTCGGCAATACAGTTGATAACCCATCTTGCTTCATCCGTCATATCATACTCTGTGTAAGCCTGATTGCAGTTTCCGCAATTATTGCACGGTTCACCAGTATTTTCCCCAAAATACCGCAATATATAATTGCGCAGGCATTCCGTTGTCCGGCAGTAATTCTCCATAATACGCAGCCTGTACATATCACGCTGCTTTATCAGTTCAATGTCTTCAATATCCGTATCGCTGAAATCCTTACTATCAAGAAGCATCCTGTTTATTACGACATCCTGCGGTGAAAACAGAAGAATACACTCCGCAGGCTCTCCGTCCCTTCCCGCTCTTCCTGCTTCCTGATAATAGTTTTCCATACTCTGCGGCATATTATAATGGATTACAAAACGCACATCAGGTTTGTCTATACCCATTCCGAATGCGTTGGTCGCAACAATTACATCAACCCTGTCATATATAAAATCATCCTGATTATTCTTTCTTTGCTCCGTGCCAAGCCCGGCATGATATTCCGAAGCCCGTATTCCTTCACTCTTCAGAAGCTCACATACTGTATCCGTGTTCTTCCTTGTAGCACAGTATATTATTCCGCTCTGGTCCGGATGTTCCTTTATATAATCAACGATAAATGCATCCTTTTTCCTTACCTGTTCAACTCTGTAATAAAGATTCTGCCTGTCAAAGCCTGTTATGACAACTTTTGGAGCATTAAGATTAAGTATGCACAGAATGTCATCCTTTACTTCCTTTGTCGCCGTTGCTGTAAATGCGCTGACAACAGGACGCTTCGGCAATCCATTTACAAAATCAAGTATCTTAAGATATGCCGGCCTGAAATCCTGTCCCCACTGTGATATACAGTGTGCCTCATCAATCGTCACCATTGATATATGAGCACTCCTTGCAAATGCATTGAACTCATATCCGCCAAGCCTCTCCGGCGCAACATATATTATCTTATATGTTCCCTGGGAAGCGAGGAAAAGCGCTTTGGATATCTGGCTCTCCGTAAGTGAAGAGTTAATATATGCCGCATGAACTCCCGCCTTATTCAGTGCCTTAACCTGATCCTGCATAAGCGATATCAGTGGTGACACAACAATGGTTATTCCATCAAGTATCAGCGCAGGAATCTGATAGCAGATGGACTTGCCTGCTCCTGTCGGCATTATTGCGAGCACATCACGGCCTTCAAGAATTGCATTCACCACTTCCTCCTGTCCGCCTCTGAAGGAATCATATCCAAAATAATGTTTCAGGGTTGATTTTGCGTCCATTGATAACATAGTTATAACTGTAACCTTTCTTTATATGATGCCTGGGCAAAAGCCCACCGGCTTCGATGCCTGCAGCTTTCTTACGCCCATTATACCATATATTTAACAGTTACGTCATCATAAAGCAGGCGCCCTGCGTATTGGTGGAATATTTGTTTTATGATATCATATAACATAGTTATATTTTATAATCCGTGATACCCCCATATTGTGTTGGCGGAAGCTTTGGCATGAAAGATAAGTTCAAAATGATTGCCAAACTTATGACAATATGTTATGAAGATGCTAATTGTATTGAGATTGAATGCTATGATATTCCTGCACCAAAGGCATCACGGGCATTTTCAAAGAAGAATCTTTTCGGCATCCCTGATTGACTGCTTTGCTTTAAGTTAAACATTAAAGATTACCATTTATGCACCTGATATTTTACTGATTTCTCACATACTTTGTATTATATCCATGGTTCTCTGCAGGACGCATGTCATTCGGATACATCGTGTCTGAATAGATATTCTCCTGAAGTTCACGGACAAGCTGGAATACTTTTTCATATTCTTCTATGTTGGCTATATTCATGCCCGCATGTCCATGGCACTCACTTACGACATCCCCTGTATGGCATATTCTGTCAAACACGCCAAGGTTGAGTGAAACATGTGACAAATCCGTAAATGGCTTCATCTCAACTCTCTTTGATATTATGCCGGTCTGTATGTATATTCCCTTATCAGTAATCAGATATTCCGTATTCTTAGCTTTCATTGCAGAAGTTATCACTCCTCCAAGATAAAGCCATACAGGCATGAGATGCAGAAGGAAAAACGGCACCAGTATAAATGCCATTGAGTCACCGAATCCTCCGCTAAAAGCTGACAATCCTATAAATCCTGCATCAAATGCAAGCCAGATTAATGCAAAAGGAAGCATTGGATTAAATATTGCCTCCAGCACCGACACTTTCACTGACTTCTTGCCATTCCACAACACCGCCTCGCCGCGGCTTATCTGATCCCTTAAATTCATTTTTTCTCTCCTATTCTTATTCTGCCGGTGTACAAAATGGTATACATCGGTCAGATTAATATTATATAAATTACATTATACACCAAAAGAATTTATTTTTGTATATTAATCCACAATCTGAGTCTTAATCTGCGCCTTAATTTATCACTTTTTACCACGCACACGTGTTGAAACCACTGATGTAAGCGGAACCATATTTATATCAACCGTTCCATCACACTTCAAAGTAATCAGCGTTCCTCCTCTCTGTACATGCTGCCTGTCTATACCTCTATATCCCAGACAGTCAATCGACATGCCGTACGTAAGTTGTATCCCCTTATATATCAGTGACAGCGTATTAAGATGGTCATGGCCGCAGAACATCCATTTTATCACGCCATTCTTTACCGCCTCTTCAAAAAAATGTCCTTCTCTGTTGGATATTCCAAAATACCCGTCCTTTTCTCCGATGCTCCCATGGCAGTATATAACACTCCTGTCCCCAAGCTTCATCTTCTCGTAAGCTTCCTTGAATTCGCGTGGAGGCATATGAAAAAAAGCCATGGCTCTTATATTCTTATTAACTGCCTTGAATTCATCCAGTCTGTCCATACACCACTTTGTCTGATCATCATGTATGCAGTCAAAGCCACTGAAGAACCATCCGTCACCATACATGTTGGAATCAAGCATAACAAGCGGCATGCGGGCATTTCCGAAGTCATCTGTAAGATTAATGATGAAGTTGCCAGTTCCTGATATGTCCGCAATTCCTTTGGAGAAAATGCAGTATTTGCCCTTCATAAATATATCAGAAAGCTCATCCTTGCCGCACACCGCCCCCATCTCACAGTCATGATTGCCGAATACCATAGTATACGGGACTTCAAATCCGTCCATGAACTTAATGAAACGCTCTGCCTCACGGCGGTTGTTCATTGTTCCGCTTTTTGGGAAAAACGGAAATATGGAATCCCCCGTAAGCACAATCAGATCAGGGCGTGCTTTTTTAATTATAGTGTGCACAGCATCCTGTGCCATTCGGTCTTTTCTGCCCGAGAATATTCCATATCCCAGATGCAGGTCTGTAAGCTGCAGTATCCGGTAATCCCTGTCAGCAGGAATCTCAAGGCTGAACGTATCTTCATTATCCTGTCTGAGTTGTTCAGATGAAAACATACTAATCCTCCATTCTACAGGCACAAAACATTAATTCCCAGCTGACCTAGCTGAGCGGAATCAAGGCTCCGACTGCTGATATTATTGTTGATATTACCATAAGTATCTGAAACGGCTTTGTTCCTATCACACCGCATATAGGACTGCTTCCTGCCCTTCTGCGTGATTTGCCGTATGTAATAACAAGCATTATACTTACAAGGACAACTACTCCGCTCATTATCCTTGTAAGAATGATAAAACTGTTCACCCCAAATATTGCAAACAGAATACATGGCAGCGTTGCAAGAACCCAGCTTAATCTGTTGCCAATGCCTGTCTGCTCATGCACTACATCCCTGAGTGCAAGCGTATTGGACCAGAATGTTGTAAGCAGTGCAAATAATGAAAATATTCCCGCAAGCACAACAGCCCATGGCCCTATGCTTTCTCCAAGCTGCATATAAGCAAGCTCCTTATCCGGGCTTCCTTTTGTTCCGAGCAGTACTGTCGCCGTCACAACAAGTACAAAAAGTGACGACAGGGCAAATCCTATGAATATGGATTTCCTTATGCGCGGCGCATCTCCACCAAGCCCCTTCACGACCTGTATTACAGCCTGGTTGGCTGATGTTGCGAATACGACCATACTGTAAAGCGCTATCAGGTTGTTCCAGTGAAATTCTGCCCTGTACAGACTGTTAAGCGGATGCATGAAGGTTGCTGCCGTCATTATTCCCACTATTCCAAAAAGCACCATAATTGCATATTTTTGTGCTATTCCCACAGCCTTCATGCCAATAAACACAACCACACCTGCAATCACATAATACAGTATCTGTGCCAATTCCAAAGGCATATTGAACCAGTTTACAAATATCTGTGCGCCGCCATTTATATTGCCGCTTATTCCCGTCATGATAGCAAGCCCGTATACCACAAATACTATCCAGCTGAACACCTTTTTCATCTTCCCGTGAAAAAGTTCTCCTTCAAAGCTCTTAACCAGCTGTACGCCGCCGTTATTAAGCGACAGCTCTGCTATTATAAGGTGAAGGATTACATTTACCGCATATGCAATCAGAACCATCCATACAACATCCAGAAGACTGTTCTTAGTTGCCAGATACGGCACAGCTATAATTCCCGTTCCTATGCTGTTTCCCATTATCATACTTACCGATTCTGCCATCGTAAACTTAGCTTCTGATCCTGATATTCCTGTGCCTGTCATAACTGCCTCCGTTTAATACATATATTGTCATCACTGTCACCTTGAGGTTTTTGCATATCTATATTATAATCTAATAACTGCCGCTTTGCATCATGCGAATGGTGATGTAAGAGCAATTTACACTAAAATATTCACATTAAAATGGAGAGATATCACATGAAGAAAAATTCTTTTATGACAAGCCTGCCTGTTAAGCTGCTAGCAGCCGTTATTACCGGCATCCTGCTCGGTCAGCTTTTTAGCACAACAGACGGATCCGTAATCACAGCATCAGTACTCAATATAGTTGTCACGTTAAAATTTATACTGAATCAGATTATTAACTTCTGTATTCCACTGATAATCATAGCATTTATCGCCCCGTCTATTACACAGATGGGCAAAAATGCTTCAAAGCTCCTGATAATCGCTGTATGTATTGCATATGCATCATCCGTGGGTGCAGCATTTTTTGCAACAGGTGCGGGCTATATTCTGATTCCGCACCTTTCAATCACGCCTATCGTTGACGGCTTAAAGGAGCTTCCGGAAGCCGTATTTGAATTATCAATACCTCAGATAATGCCCGTAATGAGTGCTCTCGTATTCTCAGTAATGATCGGTCTCGGAGCTGCATGGACAAAAGCAGAATTAATAACTAATATTCTTGAGGAATTTCAGAAGATTGTTCTTCAGATTGTTTCAAAGATAATGATTCCTATTCTCCCGTTTTTCATAGGACTCACTTTCTGCGGGCTTTCATATGAAGGGTCAATTACAAGACAGCTTCCTGTATTTATCAAGATTGTAATTATTGTACTGGCAGGACATTATATCTGGATGGCTCTTCTCTATACAATTGCAGGTATCTATTCTAAGAAAAATCCGCTTGACGTAATACGCCACTACGGCCCCGCATACCTTACAGCAATTGGTACAATGTCATCCGCTGCCACTCTGGCTGTTGCTCTTCAGTGTGCAGGCAGGGCTGAACCGCTTCGTAAGGATATGGTCTCTTTTGGAATACCTTTATTCTCAAACATACATCTTTGCGGCTCGGTTCTTACAGAGGTGTTCTTCTGCATGACTGTATCAAAGATTCTGTATGGCTCTATTCCGTCAGCCGGAACGATGATTCTTTTCTGTGTACTGCTTGGTATATTTGCAATCGGAGCTCCCGGTGTTCCGGGCGGCACTGTAATGGCATCACTCGGTCTTATAACCGGTGTCCTTGGCTTCACAGATGTCGGAACTGCACTCATGCTCACTATCTTTGCACTTCAGGACAGCTTCGGAACTGCCTGCAATGTAACGGGTGACGGCGCACTTACACTGATTCTTACAGGTTATGTTGAACGTCACAAAATCAGTGAAAGTCACAGTACTTTTTAAGCTCTGCTTTTAAATACTCATATCTGAGGCGTTTTTCACTGGATTATTGTATAAATGTTATGGTATGCTTATAAATATAAAAATTGCGCACGTATGTGCAGAAATGAGGATTTTATGCCATTTATCAATTCAAAAATAAGTACTCCCATCACTGCTGAACAGGAAAACGAAATCAAATCACGCCTCGGCAAGGCTATCCAGACCATTCCCGGCAAATCCGAAAGCTGGCTGATGCTCGGCTTTGAGCCTGAATACAGGCTGTATTTCCGCGGAAGCAGCTCTGAGCCTATGGCAATGGTTGAAGTAAGCGTATACGGAAGTGAGAATCCTTCTGCATTTGAAAAGCTTACAGCCCAGATATGCGACATTTTCAATGATGTTCTCGGAATTGCACCGGACCATATATATGTAAAATATCAGGCCGTTTCCAACTGGGGCTGGAATGGCAGCAACTTCTAAATATTATCTTATGTCATTCTACGTCAACGCCATCGTATGGCCGCATTGACATCTTAAGAACATGTATCCTGCCTTCGGCATCATAGTTAAAATAAATATCTATGTTGCCGAAGTCATCATACTTGCCGCCCTCAATGCTGCCAAAGCCGTGAGTCGCTACAATGCATGCATGTCCGTCAATATTATCTGTACGCAGTTTGTGTATTCCCCACGGAGTTGTCTGTGCAACCTGCTCACCCGGACTGTACTTTTCACCATTCAGTACTGCATCCGCATACTTATACATCAATTCAAATCCTTTATTATCTTTGTATTTATCAAGTATCTCCTGATAATGTCTTGTTGTATCAGCCCTGATAACTTCAACATTATCAAAGCCCTCACAAATAATATCAATTATTGCAGGACTCTCCTTCCCTGCATATCCGCGAATCGGAAATGCGTTCGTTCCGTCTGCGCTTGTATTCTGAAGCTCTTTCCATTCATCACCTTCACCGGCTGCTTCCTTTTTCAGGACAACATACTCCTCTAACGGCATAGAATTAACACGCGGTGAGACCATGATAAATATCTCGTTTTCCCCGTCATCATCAATATCAATACATTCTGCCTTAAAGCTGCACATCAGCCGGTTATATCCAATATAAACCGTAGCATCATTAAGCATAAGTGTCCAGCGAAGGTTATATTCATCTTCCCAGAGCGGTCCTTTTGCCGCTGCCCCTTCAGCAATTATTGCGTCCTGCATTCCATTGTTGTCTATATCACCAAGAGATATCGTGTCTGTTGTTACGCCTGTGTCTGCCGTGGATTTTCCTGGCAGAACCGAATGCGTCACATCGCTTACAGCCACGGATGTTGCAGCTTCTGTAATATAAGTGCTCTCAGTTGCAGACCATGTGTCTGATTCTGCGGGCTGTCTGGTGGAATCAGATAGGGATGCGGTTATTGCTACTGCTGTTATTATTACTGCTGCTGTCAGTGTTAGTATGCAGAGCTTTATTATTGGGGTTCTTTGGGTTTTGTGGGATTTCTTCATATTATTTATCATTCCTCATTTCCGTGATATTCTTGCGCATATTGTGGATGTGTCAAGCACACACAGACATAAAGCTCGCAGGTGAATCTCTTTGTTTTTAGGATATCATCCGGAGTTGGGATTTTCAAGGGAATAGAGATTTTAGAAATGCTCTAAATACGGTTGTACTGTTATTTTTTTCAAATTATTCTATTTTTCTCATTTAGCAGATCTGTTTTAATAGCGTTGACAAATGTGTAAAATGGAACGCTACATTGAATGCTGTGCAAAAGTCACCTCGAAAATCGTTCCCCCAGTCTTGCCTGATTTGATACAAATACTGCCATCATGTACTCTAACGATTTCACGGACAAAAGCAAGACCTAGCCCTACGCCACCCAGCTCCCGGCTTCTGGATTTATCCACACGGAAGAATGGCTCGAACACTCTCTCCCTAAGCTCCATTGGTATTCCGCTTCCCGTATCTTCTACAGACAGATAAACCTGCTTGTTTCTCTGATATGCGGTTACTGTAACCTGTCCGAGCGGATGATTATATTTGATGGCATTCTCAACCAGATTGTATACAAGCCTGTAAATAAGGATATCACTGCCTATCATAGTGGCATCCTCACATTTTCCAATCAGCTTTATATTCTTTTCCACGGCAAGAGGCTCAAGGTCTGCCAAAACCTCTTCAACAATAGCATCCAATATAATTTTATCATCCCTTCCCACCGTCTGAAGCTCACTCATGTCAAGAAGAGTCTTTACCATCCTGTTTAATTTATCATTTTGTTCCGTAACCATTTTTATGGTCTGCAAAGTGTCTGCATCATTTCCCGGGTGAGAGGCAGAATTATATAAATCAAGCTGTACCTGCATTAACGCTAATGGAGTACGCAGCTCATGTGCTGCATTTGCAGTAAACTGTCTCTGTATCTCAAATGCTTCCGACAGACGCTCAAGCATCTTATTATAAGAAATACCCAGCTGGTTCAGTTCCTTAACATTGTTTTCCTCTATTCTTGAATCCGACAGATTCTGAGCCTGTACCTCTTCAATTTTATCTGAAAACTCCCTGATTGGTCTGAGTGCATGCCCGCTTATAAAATAAGTGACGACACCTCCCAAAAGCGCCAGCAAAACCGTGATTATCAGACTGTTTCTTTTATAGTCGGCCTTATTATTGTACACCTGAACCGAAAATTCATCCGCAAACTCATCCCACTTATCGTCCGGTATGCTGATATATATTTCATCTGATTTGTTTCCTTTTTCATCCCCCTGTGACTCTACCGCATCATGCAGAGAATCGATGTAATACACACCATTTTTATAGACAAACATAGTCAGGCAGCCACATATAATAGCAATACACAATGTAGTAATGCACGTAAGCCTCCACTGTAGCGACATTCTTTTCATCTGTCAGACTCCTCCCGTATTTTATAGCCTTCACCTACCTTGTTCTGAATGGGATCATATCCCAGCTTCGCCTTAAGCTTTTTTCTAAGTGAAGACATATGTACCCTGATTGCTCCGCTAAAGCTGTCTGCCGTGGCATCCCACACATGCTCTATCAGCTCCTCCTGACTCACCGGTCTGCCTATATTGATAAGTAAATATTCCAAAATACCATTCTCTTTTCTTGTCAGTGGAACCGGCTCTTCCTTTGCATATGCCTTGCGTTTAATCGTATCAAACTTTATTTCTCCGCATTTAAGACATATATCATTCTGTACAAATTTCCTTCTTGTCAGGCTTCTGATACGTGCCTCAAGCTCCTGCAGATGGAATGGTTTTTCCATGTAATCATTTGCTCCTGCATCCAGTCCCTCTACCTTATCAGCAATCTGACCTCTTGCAGATAATATCAAAACCTTAGTTTCATCATTGTATTTTCTAAGCTCCTTAAGAAGCTCCATGCCATCCATCCCCGGCAGATTCAAATCCAAAACTATCAGATCATAATTCTCCGACAGTATACATTCAAGAGCCTCTTTCCCATCATAACAGGTATCCACCTCATAACCGGCAGCATACAGACTCTTTGCAACCATGTCACATATTTGTTTCTCATCCTCAACAATTAATAATCTCAAAATGTTCTCCTGCTTCTTAACAAGAATTTTACAACCCATATTGTATAATACCAAAGTCAGCTGGTCAACAATACAACAAAAAGGAGCAACATTATGTTGAAATACCAAAAAACATGTCAAATCATTCTGCTTATCCTTGGTGTATCCATGATAAGCTATGGTGCAGTCAGAGGTGAGGCGGCTACAGTGCTTGGTAAAGCAATAAAACTATGTCTGGAGTGTGTCGGAATTGGATAAGGAAAAGAAATTACTATCAAGAAAACTGGCAAAAATACGTGGCTGGATACAGGCCGCAGCAACGCTGCTGACCAATATTCATATTCCAAATTTATTTAAGGGTAAAATATATCAGGGCAATGCAAAAACAGTATGCGTACCCGGATTAAACTGCTACTCCTGCCCTGCCGCGACAGGAGCCTGTCCAATAGGGGCATTTCAGGCAGTTGTCGGATCATCAAAATTTAAGTTTTCATACTACATAACCGGATTTTTTATTTTACTCGGTGTAACTCTCGGCAGATTTATATGTGGTTTTTTGTGCCCATTTGGATGGTTTCAGGATTTACTTCATAAAATCCCCGGAAAGAAATTATCCACAGCCAAACTAAAGCCTCTTAGGTACCTAAAATATGTCATTCTTATTGTTTTCGTTATACTTCTTCCGATGCTTGTAACGAACTCTATAGGAATGGGAGACCCGTTCTTCTGCAAATATATCTGTCCTCAGGGTGTTTTAGAGGGTGCTATACCGTTATCTATTGGAAATGCTGCTATCCGTTCTGCGCTGGGAAAGCTTTTTTCTTTCAAGTGTATGATTTTAATTGCAGTGATTGTACTAAGTATCTTATTTTACAGGCCCTTCTGTAAATGGATTTGTCCGCTTGGAGCAATCTACTCATTATTTAATAAGGTCAGCCTGCTCAAAATCACCGTTGATAGCAACAAATGTGTCGGATGCGGTCAATGCTCAAAGGCATGTAAGATGGATGTGGATGTGTGTAAGACACCGGATCACCCCGAGTGCATACGCTGCGGTGCCTGCATAAAGGCCTGTCCGAAGGACGCCATCTGCTACCGGTTTATGGGAAAATCATGTCAAAAAAATGACAACAGATAGCTATTAAACATTTTACTATTATTTTAAAGGAGAAATTACTCATGAAAAACAAATTATCATTTATTTCTATTTTTACACTCTGCATAGCATTATCACTTACAGCATGTGGCGTAAAGCAAGCTTCCACAACAGATTCTAAGAACACTCAGACTGAAGCCGGCTCAGAAGCATCCGGCAAATCAGATTCCAGGCTTGATGATTTATATCAGCAGGAAAATCAGCTTTTTGCAGATCACGCTGATGTGTGGAACAAGGCATTTGGCATGATGAACAAAAGTGACGCCGATCCAAACGGAAATTATGCTGATTATCTTGCCGGTACCGTAGAATCAAACAAGAATTCATTCACAAACGATGAGCTTAAAACACTTAATGAGGATATTGAAACCATACGAAAAATCGAGGAACAGATAGCAGAGCTTGAAAACAAAAATACATCATCAGACGATAACAAGAAGGACAGCTCTAAAGCCTCATCTGTATTCAGTGATTTTTCCGGTGAGGATTTTGATGGCAATAAGGTTGATGCCAGCCTGTTTTCCGGTAATGCAGTAACAGTCATCAATTTCTGGTTTACCGGCTGCAAACCATGTGTCGCTGAATTATCCAAGCTTAACGAATTAAATGATGCTATCAAATCAATGGGCGGAGAAGTTGTTGGCATCAACACTGAGACCTTCGATGGCAATAAAACAGCTATCAAAGAGGCTGCCTCTGTTCTTGAAAGCCAGGGTGTCAAATATCGTAATCTGTCAATTGACTCCTCTAGTGCTGCCGGTAAATATGCCTCAGAAATCATGGCCTTTCCAACAACTATACTTGTTGACAGAAATGGCAATATTGTAGGCAAACCAATGCTCGGCGGAATTGATAACAAGGGCAACTATAATGCCCTTATGAAGCAGATTCAGTCTGTAATTGATGCAGACAGCACAAATAAATAGAGGTCTGCAATCGAGTAGGAGGGAAAATTAGAGACTATGAAGAAAAGTCTGTAAATAATAATCTTCTATGATAATGATTGAGCTGGAATCGCTAAATTGGAGCTCCCAGCTCTTTTTTTCCTTCTGTGTTGATGCCAAGAATGACGTAGGCAGCCAGCTTTCTGATCACTCCATTATCGCGTACGGAATAATGGATATCTCATACTCTCTTTCTGCACTGTCAGGATACTTGGGTCTGTATTTGCATCGGATAATCTTTTTCCCCTTATTCCGCTCTTTTAATTCAGACCGCAACAGTTCTTTTCTCAATCTTTCATCCAAACTCTCACCTTCTCTCATTGCCTCTTATTCGGAAATTAGCTTATAATCGTCTATTTGACTGTTGGCACTAAAAAAGCCCCATAATGCCACAATTAGCGGCACTACAGTGCAAAAGAAAAGAGCCTCACGCTCAGCAAGGCTCATATCTTATATTCCAAGTTCATCCAGATACTCAATTATATCATCGCTCCGTCTGGTAGGATCCTCTTTGATGAAGTCGATAACCTTCTGAATGTCTTCATCATCCTGTTTCTTCATAATGACTTCCATACCTCCTACGAAATCATCGTATTTATCCGGTACTTCATCTATGAGAGCCATAAGTTCTTTCATTAACTGACTAGCCATAAGCAAAACCTCCTATTCATTCGGCTCTTTGCTGTAAATATCGTAATCATCAAATCAATTATTTCTGAAACGATATACATATGACGGACTGTCCGGCTCATTTGAGCTCGTTCTAATAATACAGCTTCTCTTTCCTTCATACTTGGCATGATATATATTATTTATGTCATGCGTAACCTTTGCCTTTTCTTTTACTGTCATTGGCAAAGATTTGGGTTTCTTTTTCTTAGAACTGCTCTTTTCATTTTTCTTTCCGCTACCCTTCGGGTACCTTCCAGAACCCAGGCCTCCATCAGCCTCTATTGAAATATTACTTGGACTTTCATCTGCTGTCAACCGAATTTCATTGAGCTGCAACAAAAAATCCTCAAGTGACAGTCTGAATGGCAAGAACAGATTCATATTTAGTACAGTTCCTGCATCTTCAAACCTTGCATTTTCCATCTCTGTATTGAAGCATATCGGTTCTCCATAATATTCCGTGCAAAGGAATACCTGTGATGGACAATATTCTTCAGACATTCCAGAAACAAGAGTAACAGGAATAATATCTGCTATGTTAATCCCAAATTCTTCCCTTGTTTCCCTAATTGCCGCATGGAGCACCGGTTGAAACCTACAACAATGGAGAATAAGCGGTTTATTATCGATACGAAGCTGCTCCCCTACTTCGGAAAGCAGAAGATTTGTGACATTGATACAATAAAGGTCAGAAAATGGCAGAATGAACTTATCTCCTATCGTGATGATGATGGAAAGCCATTCTCCCAAACATATTTAAAAACTGTGAACAACCAGTTATCAGCAATAATGAATTATGCTGTATCTCATTACCAACTGCCTGTCAATCCATGCAGGGCGGCCGGCAGTATGGGAAAGAGCAAAGCGGATGAAATGAACATCTGGACGCAGGCAGAATATGAGAAGTTTTCAAATGCAATCAGCAAATCGTCTATGAAGCTTGCTTTTGATATTCTCTTTTATACCGGTATGCGTTCCGGAGAACTTCTGTCACTCACACCCGCAGACATTCTTTCATCAAAAAGGATTGATATCAATAAGAACTATGCAAAAATTAAAGGTGAGGAGCTATTCCTGGAGCCTAAGACACCAAAGGCAAAAAGATGTATTTCCATTCCAGATTTCTTATATGATGATATCCAAGAATACATTTCCAAACTATATGGTATCGGAAATAGCGACAGGATATTTTACTTCCAGAAGACAGCTCTGGAAAAAGAAATGAAAAGAGTATCAGAAAGAATTGGTCTGAAGCCGATCAGAGTACATGACCTGCGGCACTCTCACGCAAGTATGCTGATAGAGCTTGGGTTTACCCCATTAGAGATTGCGGACCGACTCGGCCACGAATCAATAAAGACCACTCTCGACACATACTCACATCTTTATCCGGATAAAGACCAGAAGCTGGCTGACCGATTGAACCAGTTTCGCATGAATTAAATCACAGAAGCCGTTTCAGATTGGGACGGCTATTTTTATTTACTCCATGCATTTGACAGGAAGCTGCACATCATCAGAATAATGCTCATTTTGAGTAGGAAAAGTAATGGCACATCATTCTTAACATCGCATTAACATCACGGAGCAAAATAAAAGAGCCACAATCCCAGTAAAATAAGGATTCGTGGCTCAAATGTCCGTTATTCAAACTCTTGGGCGGAGAGATTTATCTGGCTGTTTCTCGGTACACATTTGTGCGTTTTATTCTTCATATTCATCTTATTTCGCATTTTTGTGTACCTCATCTAAAATTTTTAGAGCCAAAATGGAGCCAACTATCCTTTGCTCTAATCGTATCAATCAAAGCTATTTTTCTAGTGAATATACTGAACTTGCACATCTTTTTTCCTTTGTAGCAACTGTTGTATAAAATCGCTGTTCTATTCCATATAATAAATTTTTTAAATCTTCCTCACTACTAACTTCAAATGATGTTCCATTAAAATCTAAATTAGGAAAATATTCATTTGTATAGCTAAATATCGTATTCTTTTGTTCATCTGTATACTCACTTAAAGATTTTATAGCCAATGCAATACGTTTCCGATTTGCTTTTTTTACTTTTTCAGTCGAATAATCATTTTTTAGTTGAATAAATTTAGCCCCTAAAAAATCCTCTACTTCATCATCTGTAGCTTCGCAATACAATTCTTCAATTCCTCTAAAAATAGGTGTTATCACTTCAAACTTTTTAAAATACAAACGATCATCATTTTTTACATATATTGCATCAGGAACATTATTTATAATAATTGAATTATTCGTATTTTCTATTTTAACGTCATCACCTATATGAATAAATTTTTTATTTTTTAACACACGACTTTGGAAGACTCTCTGAAAGTAAAAAATATTTTCGTCTTGATAAGATATTAAATATAGAATTTTTTCCGGATCAGCTCTATTCATCTCTAAATAGTCAATAGAATTTATTACTTTTTTCTTTAACAAGTCAATACAATATGATTTTTTTGAAAACTCATTAATATAATACCATTGCTCTTCATCTAATGAATGTGACGGCTGATATTCTATAATATCATTGAATTCAATGCTGTCATAAATAACAACATCTGACAATAAAATTCTATACTTATTTTTTCTATCATTTACCTTTGCAAACAAATGATTCATTTTCATCTCTCCTCATCTATAAATGTAAAATCATTAATTTTTCTCATCTTCTTAAATGTTACATTTTTGCAACCTCTAATATCATTTTTTCTACTTATAACAAATATTTTCATCCCCTCTTTATCATGAACATAATAAAAATTAAATCCTAATAATAAAAACAATGGGTTATAAAATAAGGATTGCGACTTATATGTAAAAGCAAAAATAACTATATATACAACTATGAATATCATCCAATCATTTGGGATTCCTAATGCTACAAAAAAATAGCCCAAATAATTAGCCATATAGCTATCATTGGCTAGCGATATTTCCGTAATATCTCCATCTATACTTCCCTTTTTTAATACAAATTTGCTCCATATACAAAAAACGGTAAAAACTAATATGCACCCAATATAAATAACAATGCTTATTTCTCCTATAGATGGAATCCAAATCTTATTTGTAACCAAATATAAAAAACCAAACATAATCGTAGCATTTATTGTAAGTAAAACTTTATATATAAATTTTATTCGACCCACCTCCCATTCTTTATTCAAACTCCCCGCAGAGAAACTTATTATCCCTGTGAAGGCTTGATTTCTAGAGCTTTTAATGGCGATTATTTCGCCTTTTATCACAATTATTTTATATTTTCAAAAATTTTGGTATCATATGGGTATCAAAATTCCTATTAAGATCAAGGCACAAAATGATATAACATTCGAGTAATATATTGCTTTACAATATTTACAAAAATATCAGCTGTGTATCTACTCACTAAACTGCATCTTAACTTTTAAAATATTGTTAAACAAAGGTTCATTCCCTATTATTAATATACATAATCGTTCCCTTGCTCTAGATACTCCTTGAAACCAAAGTTTATAAAATATGTAATCAGGATTTGGATGAATTCTTCCCTGTAAATGTCCATCTTCAGTATATTTAAAATTATTATCCATACTAAAAATCACATTGTCAAATTCCTGTCCTATTATATGATGTGTATTTGTATAATTAGAAAATTTATCTATATCATTACTTTTTATTCTCGATGGCGTATATGATATAAATTTATATTCCTTTTCCCTTATTTGCAGTAAAAGATATTGCAATTGAATCTGCATTGCACAAAACATGCTTATTAGAGACCAAATATAACTTATATTTATTATCTCCCACAGGTCTTTGCATAAGGAATCCTGTACCAATTGAAAAAATACTTCCAATACTATCTATACACTCAATTCTTAATGTAGTATACATTAATTGCTCAAATATATTATCTAACATTAAATATCTCTCCTTTCATTAAGTTTTATTCATTTTTTAATATTTCTACAACCTTTCGGCTCAAGTCTCCAGACCAACTCACAAAAATTTTCATTATATTAAATCTCCTTCATTATTCATCATTATTTAAAATATTATATATATCTTCGTACATCCTTTTTTGTGTGACATCAAAAGCTATTCTTTTTGCAACCATATTCAACGAATTTATTCCAATTATAATAATCAATATTGTAAATATAATATTTTGTACCATAACATTTGTTAGCCCAGCATTAGTTTCCCTCTCAAAATAATCAATACTCTCTGTAGCTAATATAGTAAGTACCACCGGTATCCATGCGTTCATGAGTTCTCTTGAAAAATCCAAGTATTCACTCTTAAGTCCTTTTTGCAATCGTATATAAGCCCTAAAATTATCATTTTCCCACATATTACTATATTTTTTTATAATATGCTGACGCCATTTTATATACGAGCATCCATCAGCCATATCTTCTTCTTTTAACTTCTTCCACTGCTTTCTCTCTAATTGTTGCCCACAGTGATACAGATATAGTGCCTCCTCATATTCAAAATTAAAACCATACTCCTTTTCACCTATGTCAATCACACAATTTTTCTTCGCTCTTTTATACATAAGTACCCTCACTTTTCATATGTTTTATACATTTATATTATCCTCCCGCTCTTTTCCTCGCTCAATTCCTATCTTTCGACAATTATCGACATTTAAACACCATTTAAATCCTCATATCAAATTATCATTACACAAAACATACACTTAGCAGCCTCCAATTATTCCTTGCCTAATACTTTGCATATTATCTAAATTCAAAAAATGCACCCGTCTCCGGGTGCATTCACGTTACTACTGTTGTTCAGGATATAGTTCATCCAACACTTGTTCCAGCGTTCCATCCTTTGCATAAGGCAAAGCATCTAACTGTCTGAAATTATGCTTGATATCCTTTGTATCCGCATCAAAGCCCAATATGTAACTTGTCGCTATCTTATAGATAATTTCCGTCGGAGCTAATCCATACACCTGCTTTTCAAAGATGTGTTTCAGGCGTTCCTTATTGTCCGGGAATTGCTTTTTCATCTCATCACTCTGGTACAACCGCTTCACAATCTCTGTAATATACAAACCTGATTTCATATACAAATCAATGAAGGTCTTATCCGGCATATCAAAACAACCAGGATTCTCCTGTTCCAGCATGTCCACCATTTTCTTAACCATTGTCTTCGGTGTAAATATCTGGTTGGTTTTCTGCGCTGGAATATAATCAAATATATCCTCTACGCTCTTTTCATCAAAATAATCGGCAAGTTTTTTCTTTAAGGCTAGAAATTCTTTTACAGAATCATCAAATACCACCGAATCGAATAGCTGCCCTTCAAAGTGCTTGGTCTGTCCGGTTTCTTCCTCCACATAGTCACCACCATCACGCAAAAACTTGAACTGATCCAGCGTGATACTTGTCACTTCCAGAAAAACTGTATCCGGAATGATGGTATCAAAAGTGGCAAGCGTTACCGTATTATCTCCGTATGCCATAAGAAATGATGGAATTGTCCTTGAAAAGCCACGCAAGTGATCTCTAACACCATCCTCAATTGTTTCCTTTTCTCGTTCCTTCTTCTTCGTTTCTACGGTCTTGACTGTCTCCTTCGTGGATTCTCTTGCGAAATCAAAAATAGCAGTTGTCAATTCTTCATTGAATTTTTCCATAGCTTCCTTCTGCTTCTGCTCAAATTCTTTATCAATCTGCTCTGAGGTTTTACCGGTTTCATATCTTGCCTGCTGTTCAGCAACACGTTGATTTTCTATAACATTTCGCTCAATCTCATAATTGGTATGTAACTTATCAATCATCCGATCGGCTTCATGATTCAATTTTGATTCAATCTGTCTTTTATCGGCTGCTTTCATATCAGAACCATAGGTAGACTGTGCGGTATCCACAACTGCCTTGACGGCACTCTGCTTTACTGCCTCTTTCAGTTTATCAATCGCTTTCTGCGCCTTGTCCGGTGCCTGCTCCATCTGTGTCATTGTTTCCTGTACCTGAGATGTCACATCATAAATTTTATCGCCAAAAACATCCTGTGTTCTTCCAATCACAAATTCATCACTAAGAGCCACTTCTCCGTTTTCATCCAACGATAAATCTTTTTGCACTTCCTCTGTCAGATTTACCTTGCTTTTAGGTTCTTCTATCGGTTCAAGCTTTGTGATAATATCAATGACTTCTTTCGGTGCGCCAAAAATATTGCTGATATTCTGAAATAGGAAGTTGCTCATAAAACCACGCTTTACAACCTCAACAGAACGAATTTTTCTAGGAATGGTCAGCACTTTTTCCGCATCCAGTTCTACCAATTCTCCCTGTTCATCCTCTCCGATTACCGGGAAGAAATTGAGCAATTCCTTTACATTTTTCTTGCGCTCCTCTGCTGTACCGCCACCCTTTGCTGTATTAGGATTTAGATTATTGGCAAACTGCTCAAAGATGGTAAGTGTTCTTGCAGGATCAAAGTCAAATACATAAGCATTTTCTTTTCTCTTAAAGGATGTACCCACCTTAAACAGACAAGGATTCTGTGCCCGGAATGCCGCCTGCATATAAAGTGCCGGAGAACGCATATTGCTAAGCATCAACACTGCTGTCCATTCTGGAATAGTAATTCCTGTCGTAAGCTGTCCTACCGATAATGTAATGGTCTTTTCATGCTCCGCTATGGCAGCAACCACTTTATCATAAGATTTCATGTTTTCATCATCATCGTCCAGTTTGCCGTCGCCAGCAGCAAGAACAACTTCATATTCTTGGAATATTGGATGTTCCCTTAATTTTTTTGCTAGTGCCTTTGCACTGTCTACCCTGTCAAGCAGCCAGAAGGTATGTTTTAAATCATCCCTCAATTCTTCCGTAGAAAATGGGAATTTTGTCTGCTTTGTCATTGCATCCAAGAATTTATCCACTGAGGATTCATGATTGAATTTTCCATTGGTAACAGCAAAAAACTCATTTAGATCAAACGCATATTCTTCCGTTTCTCCGTTAATCTCTATGCCTTGTTGCAGCTCATCCTTGATAATTTCTGACATCTGATAAGTATACAGATTAAGTTGTGGCAATGTGGCATACGGATTTTCTTCCTCTGCTGAAACATCCCAGTCATGCTTTTTCTTCTGTTCGTCTGCGTAAGTCCAGTTGTAGATAGCATCATCGGCAAATTTATTATTGGCAAGTGCTTTAAACGGTGTGCCTGACAGGTGCAACGTAAATTTACGTTTGATACGGTCAAATGCAACATCTGTTTTGTAGGTATCCACACCCTCATGTGCTTCGTCGATGACAAGGATATCCCACTCCATATTTGCGACCTCACCTAATTTATCATACTGACCTCCAAAATAAATGGAACCTTTCATATCCTGCAAGGATACAAATTCAATACATTTTACATTTTCACTGTCTTTTCCTAAAAGAAAATGTGTATATTCTTCTCTTGTCAACACGCCTCTTTTCCCTTTTAGTGCATCAACTTCACTCACAAAAAGATACCCTGATTCACTACCCAGAAATTTGGCATAATCTGAAAACCACGAATTTGCAATCGCTGGTCGGTTTGTCACAATCAATACTTTTTCTGCACCGGTTTTCTGCACAAAATCATAGACCGATAATGTCTTTCCAAATCTCGGCTTGGCATTCCAAAGGAACTCGCCATCTTTATGCGCTGCCTGATAATCAACCGTCATTGCAACCGCACGCTGCTGCTCCTCACGCAATTTGTACGGAATAACTGTATCTGTCGTTTTTATAATGCCATGATCTTCCCTGAAATCACGAAACATTTGCTTTGATGTGGTGCCATCCACATGGAACCATTCATTATTTTTTCCATTTTCCTGCTCTATACCGGATTTTCGCAAATAAGCATGAAAGTCCTTATCTATGAATGTCTCCCCTGAACCATCATCAAAAGTGGCATTTCCTTTCCATTCAAGATGCCACTTAACATCAGCAGTATGTGTCTGTTGATTGATACGAGTTTCTACATCCTGCTCTGTATATCCTATCTTTGTCCAGCCATTGTGACGAACCACTTCCGGAGTGGAATAGCCATAAAGCATCGGAACTACCTGTTTGGTTGTCTGAATATTAGGTTTATTCATGCTATTCCTCCTCATCTGTGATTATCCACAACATTTTTTATATATGCTATATCACTATCATTCAGTTGTATTTTACTATAAAGCTGTTCATCTATATTTCTGTTAAAATCTATAATTCCATTATTCAAAGAATAATCTTCTATATCAGGAACGAGCAAGCCAAGTGACGTTAGTGCTTCATCAGTCATTAAAAATGCATATCTTACCACGTAACTTTTTGCATATTCATAAAAATTCTTAGCCTCTTCAAATGTCTTAAAGGATCGTAGTGCCACTCGTGATCTTCCATATGCAGAATAATTATCAATTATGGCTATTTGGTTGTCTCTTTTTTGACCGCCCGCATTCGCACTAGAAACCACAACCTGAAATTCATCAATATATTCAGCATTCTGTTTGATTACACTTCTATCTGCCACAAACCATTTTGCTCTGCCTGCTTTTCCTGCTTTATCATTAGTAAATAACTTTATTTCTTTTCTAACATCTATTTCTTCTCCATCAATATATTCCCTTACTTTTGTTGGATTCTTTTCAACGAAATCACTTTCTATAGCAAATAACGATCGTGGCAAAATAGCATCATGCAAAAATTTGTAATTATTTTTTATAACGAAATTTCTTATTTTACTGCTAATCTCAATATCATTTGGATTTAATGGCATTAAATCACTTCCCGGATTGTCTGCATGTACCTTCTTCTCTAGTCCATTTTGCGAATATATATAATCAAATCCATCTGTCGCCTTATCTTGTCTTTTCGTAACTATTGTTACTCCATCTGCTAAATCAGCCGCACTTCCAAATACTTCTTTAGCATCTGGATAAAACTCAATGGATGCTAATCTGCAATCATTTATCAGGTCTTTTCCAAACTGTTTCAATCCTTTCCCAGATTGATGCATCCATCTTCCACCCGGATATATCAAAACAGAGCTATCTTTAGCAATTATATCTGCTTGTATCTGAAAATGCTGAAAAATATTTTTCCTTGGTTTTTGTCCATTTGATGTTGACTCACTTTCAGCTTCTTCCTGATACGGTGGATTTCCAATTACATAATCAAATTTCATCTCATCTACCTTCCTTCATGCTTTTGTACGTCAGCGACTTATCGCTGCGCCAGTCATAGATCCGGCAGTACACTTCTTCCGGGTCTTCTATATCCTGCTTTCTCGGCTCATCTGCTACCACAAAGTCAAATAGACTAAATTGATGATATTCCTCTTTGGGCTTTCCAAAGGGAATCGTCCCGGATATTCCATCCATCTGCCACAGGTTCCAGACAATAACATTCACAATCTTTCGCAGTTCTACATCTGTTGGAACTCTCCCCCACCTGTCCTGCATATAGTCCACAAAAGTTATGAGCAAATTGATTCTTGCAATCAGAAGGCTGTCTCCTTGAAATTCATAACCATACACACTCTGATATGCTCGAAGCACCCATTTGAACCATTCAGTTGCACTGTCTGTATTTTCATTTACCACACGCAGTTTTCTGTCTAAAATTCCTATCCGCTGCCTAATCTCAAGAAGTTCTCCGGTAGCTGCATCATAGCGCGACACGATATAGGGAGCTTCTCCACAGGTAATCTCAAGCCTTTTGGAATCGACATATTTTTTCCATCCATCCTCTGTGTCAAACTTCACTTTTTCTGTATTTACCAGCCAACCCTGTTCCTGTTCAGTATTAAAAACATTTTTTCTTCCAAACCACTCCTCATCACAGTGGTTATTCATTTTGTTGCAAATCCATGAGGGCGTAAACACCTCTGCTTTGGTTCTGGTACGTTCTTGCTGTTGTTCCTTATTCTTTAGCACCCTCGGCTGTATCTCATATTGCGTAAATCCCTTTAAGATTTCTTCTGTTATCTGCTCAGTTTCATTGATTGGAGTACCTTTGGAACTATATACCGATGTCGCAAATATAATATTTTTCTTTGTTGTCTTATCCTTCAGCAATGCTTTAAGATTTTCACTGACCGGATAAGTATTCAGATCAATTAACTTATCCATTTTTATCCTCATTTCTAAAGCCGGCTATCCTTGATAGCCAGCTTGGAAAAAATGTATACTTTTTTTCATGAGAAAAATTTGGATTTGTAACTGTGAAATTTCACGAAGTTTTGACAGAAAATTACTGAATTTCGACTGATTTCGTGATACAATATGTGAGAATGGTTTTATGTATACGATTACTGGAAATGTATACCATTTCAGTTAGAACGCATGAACTATTTAACTGGATTTTTCATATTTTACCGCTTTGCTATAAAACGTCTTAGGGCACATATTACAAGCTTTTGCAGCTTCTTCTATTGTGATTTTTCCTGCCCGCCAGTCTTTGTGCATCTGATAAAAGTTTTCCGGGATTGGTAATGGTGGTCTGCCGAATTTTACGCCCCTTGCTTTCGCTGCTGCAATTCCCTCCGCCTGTCTTTGCTTGATATTGGTACGTTCGTTTTCTGCGACATAGCTGAGCAATGCCAGAACAACATCACTGATAAATGTTCCGAGCAGATTCTTTTCTCTGCGGGTATCTAACAGCGGCATATCTATGACAACAATATCTGCTTTCTTCTCTTTCGTGATAATGCGCCATTGTTCATTCAATTCCCCGTAATTCCTGCCTAAGCGGTCAATCGACTTGATATACAGCACACTGTTTTCATTTAATTTTCGCAATAACCTCTTATATTGTGTTCTCTCAAAATCCTTACCCGACTGCTTATCCATATAAATGTTATTCTCAGGTACTCCCATCTCCGTTAATGCTATTTTCTGTCTATCCTCATTTTGCTCCTTGGATGACACTCGCATATATCCATAAATGTTTATATCTTCCATGTATTTTTGCCTCCCATCTGCCAATTTTTCCTACTTAGGTCTAGTATTTGCATGCATATTGGTATATAACCAACAGAAAGCTGATTCGATAAAATCAACCTTCTGTTGTAGTGTGTAATCATCATTGTATTATTCTTGATAACCGCCATCTATCCCACCTCCTTATCCGTAGATAGCCCGTAGATTCGTTTCATAAAATACTGTGTACTGACACGTCCTTTTATTGTCACGAATCCATCACCCTCAAGTTCCGCATTCAGCCGTCGTATCAGTTTATAGGAATACGATAGAGATACTCCCAGCATTTCCATGACATCCTGTGCTGTCAAAAATCTCTTGTTCTCCATAAGTTAATACCTCCTCTCTTTTGTTTTTATTATTCAGTTCATTTCCGAACGGTTTTGATGTGTTTTATATTAGCAGTTCATTTTTGTACTGTCAATACTTTTCGGCAAAAACACATTTCATTTTTGCACTGTTAGTGATATAATGTACGCGAAGGCAAAGTGAGCATGGAGTTTTGACGATTGATATGCGAAGCATAAACAAGCGGCAAAGCACCATGGGAACGCGCCCGCGAACGAGGAAAACCGAAGGTTTTTCGAATTTTTTCCTTCGTAGAAAACATATTAAGTATTAATTTTATATGCATGTTTTGTACCTCGTGTCTTCGTGCATTCTACAACACTCATTCCACAAATAAGGAGCAGTTAAAATGGGCGAGAAATTCACCAGCCGAGTAGGCTATTTGATTCGAAATTTCAGAATTGCATCTGACATGACGCAAAAAGAATTAGCCGATAAATGTGGATTAAACGAATCCACTATCAGAAACTATGAACTTGGAAACAGATATCCGGATGAAGCCACTTTATTAAATATTGCAAACAATCTAGGTATCAGCTTTTATGCGTTGTCCGACCCTGATGTAGCAAATATATTCAGTGCTCTTCATGTGCTGTTTGACATTGAATGGGCATACGGACTACGCCCCACTATGAAAGATGGAGAAGTATGCTTCAAATTTGAAGAGCGGCTTCCAAGTGCCGGTCCCCGTCCACAGGAAGACCTTGAGAACTTCCGAAAGATGGTTGAGTATTGGGCACGTTTACGGGAAAAATTGGAAGATGGGGAAATATCAGAAACAGAATACTATCTCAAAGAAGTAAAGTACCCAATAAACCCGACAGATCCAAATAAAGAATATACTGTATCGTTAAATCTTGATGATGACGACCAGCTACTTGTTCAGAATATGGATAAAGATGACGATGCAGAAGAAACTGCTGAATTGTTAAAAGACTTGTTTCCGGATTTCTCATATGTGAAGAGGAAAAGGAAACCGAAGAAGGAGTAACCTTCGCGTAATTTACATTGCCTCTAAAAAAGATAAAGGAGAATTCTACATATGGAAATGAATCAAAATCAAATAATGGAACTATTAGATACATTATATGCAAAATCCATAAACGGCATCCCTAAAGTAAGTCAACCTATTGATGTTTTAGCCAACGATTACTTATCGAAAAATAATTCAATAGAAAAAGCAGCAAAACAATTTGTAAATTATCAAGTTGCAAAGTGTACAACTTCGGGATTTGTAACCGGATTAGGCGGACTTATTACATTACCAGTTGCCATTCCTGCAAATGTCAGCAGTGTGATGTATGTTCAAATGCGTATGATTGCCTGCCTTGCATATATGGGTGGTTATGATACTAATAGCGATCAGGTACAAACATTAGTTTATGCTTGTCTTGCAGGCATTTCTATTGATCAAACAATCAAACAAGCCGGCATAAAATTTGGAACTAAATTTACTACTGCCATGGTAAAAAAGATTCCCGGTACTGTATTAACAAAAATCAATCAGAAGGTAGGATTTAGATTCTTAACCAAATTTGGAGAAAAAGGTATTATCAATATTGCTAAATTAGTCCCAGTTGTTGGCGGCGTCATTGGTGGGGGATTTGATTTAGTAGAAACCAAAGTTATCGCAAACAGAGCATACAAAATGTTTATTAAAGGTGACTTAAGTGCATTAGACAATAAAGACGATGAAAAAATTATAGATACAGAGGCAGATATTATCAAATCACAAGACGAAAGCGATAATTAACATACAAAATCTATACAAGGAGGAAATATATCATGTATACTGCCGAAGAATTTCGACAAGATGTTATTGCAAACATAAAAGGAAATAGTGAGTTTTCCCCACTCGTAGAATCAATACTACAAAATTCAAAATTTCAATTCAATGATACCAGTTACTTTACCAGAGTTATTTGGAACACATATGAACGTAATCTTGTGATTTTTTGCGCACCTGAAGACCGTATTGAACTAGAAAAATACAAAGATCCTTTATACTCTTTATGCTCTAAGATTCATGGTAACCAAGATGATTATCTTATTATGTCCTTAGAAATCATTGCAAAGAACGATATCTCCCCTGTAACTAATGCAACCTCTATGACAGATGATAAAATTACTATAACAACAAGCATTGAAATTGATCGTTCTTCAACCAACAACATAGGTCATGGTGGCTTTGGTACTGTATACAAATATTATGATGAAGAAAAAGAAGAACTAATTGCGGTAAAAATATATGAGCCGAGTATCTTTCAAAATAGCAGCCCAGAGATTATGAAGAAAAGATTTTTACGAGAAGGGAAAAAATTATTGAGTTACTCCCACCCTAATGTGGTTAAGGCATTTGATTATGGCTTTCTTGGAGACGAAAGTGCATACATAAAGATGGAATATATTTCTGGAGATAGACTATCCGATTTTGTACTTTCAAACAAACCTCTTAACCCGGCTTTAATAGATACTCTTTGCTATCAATATATTGATGCAATGTCATATATTCATTCACAAACAGATATGCATCGTGATATAAGTTATTCAAATGTTATGGTAACCAAAGCAAACGAGATTAAAGTTCTCGACTTTGGTTTTGCCCGAAATGCTGATGATACAAACTATGATACCGAATACAAAGACATACAACGTAAATTTGTCATTCCAAATGAAAAATACACTTTTCGTACTGAAGTCTATTGCATAGGTGCTATTCTATATACACTTATTACTGGAAACACTTTTGATGACCTTGATTTCACATTAATAGACAGATCAGACTGTAACTTCAAATTAAAAGCAGCTACAAAAATTTGTTTATCACTTGAACCTGAAAAAAGATTTCCAGATGCTATAGAACTCAAAAAATTTGTACAAAAAAGTGATACTGTTGTTCTTCCACATAACTTTTCACTTGATTTTTTCAAAAAATTACTCAACAATAATGTTATATTACACTTCTATCCACAGAATTTGCCTACAAAAGAAACAGTAACAGAATGGTTAGAAAATAAATACAGAGAACATATTAACAGTTGTGTTTTCCAAAGCACCTTGAACTTAGTATCATTATTGAATCACCTTTCTGGTGTAACCAAAATTACATATTATAAGAATATTAATTATGATTTAGATAAAACACAATTTATTGAATTGCTTAACTTTTACGATACACTATCCGTTGATATGAAAGATTTATTTATTCGAAATATACTTCTTATCATTTTGGAAGTATCTCAAGATGACGACTTGGATCTTCCATTTAATTAAACTAACACCTCCTATTTGCCAACTTTATTGTCATTTGATTGTCACACAACATAAAACGAGCCAAGAAACACTGTAAATTCAGCATTTCTTGGCTTTTGAAAATTATTCAAACTCAATCGTTGCCGGTGGTTTACCCGTGCAGTCATACAGCACGCGGTTAACTCCCTTGACTTCGTTCACTATTCTGTTGGCAACCTTGTTGAGCACCTCCCATGGAATCTGTGCTGCTTCGGCTGTCATGAAATCTACTGTGTTGACAGCACGGAGTGCAATCGCGTAATCGTATGTACGCTCATCACCCATGACACCAACGCTTCTCATGTTGGTAAGTGCTGCAAAGTACTGACCCAGATTGCTTGCGATGCCTGCCTTGGCAATCTCATCGCGGTAGATGAAATCAGCTTCCTGAACGATGCGTACCTTCTCGGCTGTTACTTCACCGATGATGCGGATGCCAAGTCCAGGACCCGGGAATGGCTGACGGTATACAAGGTATTCAGGGATACCGAGCTCAAGGCCGGCTCTTCTTACCTCATCCTTGAAGAGGTCACGTAACGGCTCAACTATCTCCTTAAAATCAACATAATCAGGAAGTCCTCCTACGTTGTGATGTGACTTGATTGTTGCTGACTTGCCAAGTCCTGATTCAATAACATCAGGATAGATAGTTCCCTGAACAAGATAATCAACTGCTCCGATCTTCTTGGCTTCTTCCTCGAATACGCGGATGAATTCCTCGCCGATAATCTTACGCTTGCGCTCAGGCTCCTCAACACCCTTAAGCTTCTCATAGAAACGCTCCTGGGCATTGACGCGGATAAAGTTAAGGTCATATGGACCATCCGGTCCGAATACAGCCTCTACTTCATCGCCCTCATCCTTACGGAGAAGACCGTGATCTACAAACACACATGTAAGCTGCTTGCCTACTGCCTTAGCAAGAAGTACTGCTGCAACCGATGAATCAACACCGCCGGAAAGAGCACACAGAACCTTGCCGCTGCCAATCTTAGTGCGGAGTGACTTAATCGTGTTATCTACAAATGAATCCATCTTCCAGTCACCTGCACAGTTACATACATCAAAGAGGAAGTTGTGAAGCATCTTCTTACCTTCCTGCGTGTGCATAACCTCCGGGTGGAACTGAACTGCATAAAGCTTTCTTGTCTTATTCTCCATTGCTGCAACAGGACAGTTCTTTGTTGTTCCTGTTACCTTGAAGCCCTCTGGAGCTTCAGCAATGTAATCTGTATGGCTCATCCATGTTACAGTCTTGCTGCTTACGTTGTGGAACAGAAGTGACTTACTGTCAACCTCGACTTCCGTCTTGCCATATTCACTTACAGGTGCTGTTGCAACAGTACCACCAAGCTTGTACGCCATGAGCTGACAGCCGTAGCAAATTCCCAGAATTGGTACTCCTGCGTCAAATATAGCCTTGTCATATGTAGGTGATGTTTCATCATATACACTGTTAGGGCCGCCTGTAAATATAATTCCCTTTGGCTTTTTGGCAAGAATCTCATCGAGACTCATAGTATAAGGTACTATCTCACAGTAAACATTACACTCTCTGACTCTTCTGGCTATCAGCTGATTATACTGTCCACCAAAATCAAGAACCAATACGAGTTCCTTTTTCATTCTTCTCCTCCGTTCCACGCGCGCAGGCGCATGCTGATAATTAATTCAAATCTGTAAATTTTATTATACAAAATTCCACCGGATATATCAACCTCATAATCCGGCTTAAATACAAGAATTTTTTGGATATAAATTGGGATATAAATTTTATTTTGCTGCGATATTTTGCAACAAATACATTTTATATATTGTAATATAAATGAAGACGCATCTTCAATACCTTTGCGAGGGGGACAACCAATGAACTGGCAGGATAACAAACCTGATTTTGAACGGCTAATGAAGCTGTATGGCTCTGATGTGTACCGCATGTCCGTGCTAAGGCTTCAGGATGCCGAGGAAGCCAAAGATGTATTTCAGACAGTATTTATGCGGCTTTACTGCTGTAATAAGGATTTCGAGTCCGACAGCCACATACGGCACTGGCTTCTCAAAGTAACCGTAAATGAATGTATCAATATCCACAAAAGCGCATGGAAGCGCCATGTCATGTCTGCATCCGGCAGCACAGCTGACCGAATAGATGCTGCTGACACAACATACGGTAATCCGTGTAGTGAATATAATAATTGCAGCAATGAGCGAACCGGCATCTGGGACGTTGTGAGCAGCCTCCCGCCCAAATACCGTGATGTCATTTTCCTGTATTACTACGAAGAACTTTCAACCGCTGAGATTGCCGATATTCTTGGCATAATGCAGACAGGCGTGCGCTCGCGGCTCAAACGTGCACGCGACATTCTTAAGAAGGAGGCCGATAATTATGAATTTTAAAGATGAATTTAACAAATGCTGTTCCAATATAAATGTACCCGACAGCATTTACAGGGATACGCTTGACAATATTTACAAGCAGACAACAGATGCAGCCGGACAGACTAAGATGAACACATCCATTATGAAGCGCATCAGGACAACCATGCAAAACAGGTCACGTACCCCACTGCGTGTTACCGCTGCAATAGCGTGCGCGGTTATCATCGCCGTTATCACTGTAACCGGCGTGTCCGCATTGAGACAGCTCAACAAAAATGACGGAGGTATTGGTGGTATTTATCCCGAACCTGTCTATAATGCAGTTGGAATAAAGCCATTTACAGTGCTCGCCGGACCTTCCAGTGAAGCCGTAACCAAAAGAGGCATCACAATATCTCCGATTCCAACGAATACATGTGGAACCGGCAATGCTGCTTCTGATAGAATATATGATTTCAGTGCCCTCCCGGATTCATGGACAATTGCAGGCATATATGACGTTAATCTTTCGGTTTCCGGAAGCAATATAAGCCGGATAGAATATCTTTCATCAAGTGATAACTTTATATTCCTTCCTGCGGATACTGATGATACAGGCAGCATTGTCTTCAGCAGTGCCGGAACATCCTACAGTATCGTGATTAGCGATATTGAAAGCAGCTTCGATGCGGATGATGGCATTTACATTGCATTAATCACCAATGGCGAAGCCTTGGAAGAGGAAGATCCGGCGGCAGATATAACCGCATGTGTAACATTTGATGACGGAAGCATCTCCGTCAACCGGTATAGGCTGGCAGCCGGTGACAGTACCATGAATAATAATAGTATCAATATAAAGCTTGAAACCGATTACGCAGAGGCTGCAAGCCTCGCCGCACAGGACGCTCTGGATAAGGCTGATGCCACCAGGCAGGCCGGAGCTGATGCTGCCGAAGAAGCCGTTAACCGGGCTAAGGCTGCCGAGCAGGCTGAGATTGAACGCATGAAGCAGGATTACAGCAGACAGGCAGAGATTGCCCGTATGAAGCAGGAGGCTGTCTGCATAAGCGAATCGATTGCAAGAGAAAAAGCTTCCATTGCAAAAGAAAATGCACTTAAGCAGTCAGCCTCAGCTGCACAGCGCTCCAACTAAATATGTTTAATTCCTCATATTTATAATCAGTCCCTCTTCTTGTAGTTCTCGTAGCTGTGCTCTACCTTTGGTGTCTGCGCCCAGAGCTCGTCAGCGCGTGGCTGCCAGTTCTTTGCATACTGCTCACACTTGCCGCAGAGATGCTCTACGCTCTCAGGTGACTGAAGGTCTGTTGACTTTGCTCCCGTCTCCTTAACCATTCTCTGAAGAATCTCAGGATTCTCAAGCATTGGACACGGGCGAAGGTGATTCTCATTGAATGGCTGGTTATCTCTGTATGCCATAAACAATGGCTGGTGAAGTATCTCAAGGAGTGAATGTGTTCTTATGTTAGCTCCTGAGTAATGGATGAATACACAAGGCTCTGCATCACCATTTGCATTAATATGGAAATAATTTCTGCCACCTGCAATACATCCGCCTACGAACTCACCATCATTCTGGAAGTCCATTGTGAAGAGACCCTTGCCCGTTGTAAGCTTTCTTATCTCACGGACTCTTGTTCTCATGTATGTTCTCTGCTCAACTGTCGGAAGCAGGTCAACGGCTGCATCATTGCCGACAGGCATGTAATGGAAGTAAAATGCGTAACGGCATCCCTTATCAACCATGAGGTCAACGAATTCATCACTTGTTACAGTCTCAATATTCTTTGATGTGTAGCAGATTGAAGTACCGAAGATAAGTCCATTTTCCTTAAGGAGATCCATGGCATGCATAACCTTGCCGTATACTCCGTCACCTCTTCTGAGGTCATTAACAGCTTCAAAGCCCTCAAGGCTGATTGCAAGGTAAAGGTTGCCTACGCGGAGCATTTCATTACAAAATGCCTCATCAACAAGTGTACCGTTTGTGTATGCAAGAAATGCACAGTCATTGTGCTTCTCGCAAAGCTTAATTATATCTGCCTTTCTTACAAGTGGCTCGCCGCCTGTGAACATATACAGGTAGATACCAAGCTCTTTGCCCTGCTTGATAAGATTATCCATCTCGTCAAATGTAAGATTCAGCTTGTTACCATACTCTGCTGCCCAGCAGCCTGTGCAGTGAAGGTTACATGCACTGGTAGGATCCATAAGAATCAGCCATGGCACGTTGCACTGGTATACCTCGCGCATCTTTCTGATTGTCTTTGTTCCGTGGAAGAATGCCTCATATCCAAGATTAAGCGCTGCTGTCTTGAGTACATGCGGATCAATCTCATCAAGCACTTTGTTGATGTACTTATTGAATGCTCCATCCTTGTCACGGATCATTTTCCTGATATTATCATAATCAAGGTCAAGCTTCTCATCTCCCATATACTTCTGCATAAGGTCAACAATCTTAACTATTGCCTCTTCTCTGTTCTTGTCAACATCCTTAAGCACTACATCAATTGCCTTACTGAATGCCAGTCTTGCTGCTGCATGTGTCATCGTTCCCATATTAGTCTCCATTCCGTGTATGTCTCATTATATGACATACATCTGCATTTTTATTTGTGTTTTATAATGAATCAATCATTCTTACCGTATCATGTACGACCCAAAAGTTAAGCACTCCGTCAATTACAAGATTAATCCCTATGAGCACCATAACGAATTCCACAACCTTAAGCGGAATTACAAGAAGCATTGCTCCGAGCGCGCCTGCAATAACTGCAAGTATAAGTATCAGCCACCACTTACTTATGCCGAACCTTTTGGCATCAAGTGATGTCTGTATCTTGAATACCGCATCAATCAGCACAATTACTCCAATAAATGCAGGTATAAGCTCTGCTATCCATTCTGTCCTGAACAAAAATATGCATCCCGCGACAAGTGAAAATATCCCCATCGCAAGGTCAAACTGAAATGCGAGCTGATACATATCATGTGAAAAGTAGCCCAGAAGCCTTATTATTCCATAGAACATAAGAACAATTCCAAGCACCCTGCACACCGTTAACATAGCCGTCTGCGGTCTTATTATAAGGCATATTCCTATTACAATAAGCACAATTGACAGTACACTGTATGCCAGCTTTGTTCTTTTAAGGGAATTCATATCTGCATCACCCCTTTCCCTATCAACTGGCATTATTTTATTTGGTTTTTCGACAAAATCCAACAGACAAAAAAAGCCGGATGCACAAAATTTGTGCATCCGGGCATTTTTGTCTAAATTTTAACCATCTTTATTTAAGATACCTCTTAACATACTGTCCTGTGTATGAGCCCTTGACCTTAGCGACCTGCTCCGGTGTTCCTTTGGCAATGACAGTTCCTCCGCCGTCTCCGCCTTCAGGTCCCATATCTATTATATAATCCGCCGTTTTAATGACATCAAGATTATGCTCAATCACAACTACCGTATTACCGCCGTCTGCAAGCTTATGAAGAATCTCAACAAGCTTATGCACGTCAGCGAAATGAAGTCCCGTTGTAGGCTCATCAAGTATATACATCGTTCTTCCGGTGCTGCGCCTTGAAAGCTCCGTTGCAAGCTTTATTCTCTGAGCCTCACCGCCTGAGAGCTCTGTTGACGGCTGTCCCAGCCTGATATATGAGAGTCCGACATCATTAAGGGTCTCAATCTTACGTCTGATTGAAGGCACATTCTCAAAAAATGTAACCGCCTCCTCAACTGTCATATTAAGTATATCGTAGATATTCTTACCTCTGTAACGTACCTCAAGCGTCTCTCTGTTATATCTCTTACCGCCGCATACTTCACACGGAACATATACATCAGGCAGGAAATGCATCTCTATCTTAAGTATTCCGTCTCCGTTACATGCCTCGCATCGTCCACCCTTTACATTGAAGCTGAATCTTCCCTTGCTGTAACCGCGTTCCTTGGCATCCGTTGTTGCAGCAAACAGGTCTCTTATCATGTCGAATACACCTGTATACGTTGCCGGATTAGACCTCGGTGTACGTCCTATAGGTGACTGGTCAATCGTAATTACCTTGTCCAGCTTCTCTATTCCTATGATGTCATCATGCTCTCCTGGAATCGTTCTTGCACGGTTGAGGTCTCTTGACAGTCTCTTGTTAAGAATCTCATTGACAAGTGAACTTTTGCCCGAACCCGACACACCGGTAACACAGGTAAATACACCAAGCGGTATATCCACATCTATATTCCTGAGGTTATGCTCTCTTGCTCCCTTAATCGTTATAAAATCAACCGGCTTGCGTCTTGTCTTCGGCACCGGAATCTTAAGCCTTCCGCTAAGGTATGCTCCGGTTATCGAGTCAGGATTCTTCATTATCTCTTCCGCTGTTCCGACCGCTACCACCTGTCCGCCGTGTTCTCCGGCTCCCGGTCCTATATCGACTATACAGTCTGCTGCTCTCATTGTATCCTCATCATGCTCAACAACTATGACTGAATTACCAAGGTCTCTCAAATGTGTAAGCGTTGCAAGCAGCTTGTCATTATCCCTCTGATGAAGACCTATGCTTGGCTCATCAAGAATATACGCAACACCGACAAGTCCCGAACCTATCTGCGTTGCAAGCCTTATTCTCTGAGCCTCTCCTCCTGAAAGCGTTCCCGTTGCACGGCTTAAGCTCAGGTAATCAAGTCCTACATCAATAAGGAACTGTATTCTTGCCTTAATCTCTCTAAGTACCTGCTCTCCGATTGCAAGCTGGAAGCTTGATAACTTCATGTTATCAAGAAACTCCTTAAGCTTTGCGATAGACATATCTGTTATCTCAAATATATTCTTATCACCTACAGTAACCGCAAGTGACTCCTTCTTAAGCCTCTGTCCGTGACACTCCGAGCATGGTGTTATACGCATGAACTGCTCATACTCCTGCTTGGTTGTCTCAGATGCAGTCTCCCTGTAACGTCTCTCAACATTTTTAACCAGTCCTTCAAATGCCACATCATATACACCGACGCCTCTCTGTCCCCTGTAGTGTACCTGTACGGTATGACCTTTTGTTCCGTGGATAATGATGTCCTTTATATCATCAGGGTAATCCTTGAACGGCGTATCAACCGAGAAACCATACTCCTTGGCAAGCGCATCAATTATCGCTCTCGTATAGCTCGTCTTATCCGTTACAGACTGCCAGCCAAGCACTACTATCGCACCTTCACTTATCGAAAGCCGCTTATCCGGAATCATAAGGTCTACGTCGAATTCCATCTTGTATCCGAGTCCGAAACATACCGGACACGCGCCAAACGGATTATTGAATGAGAAGCTTCTCGGCTCTACTTCATCTATGCTTATTCCGCAGTCAGGGCATGAAAAGCTCTGGCTGAAATGCATTGCCTCTCCTCCTATGACATCAATAGTCATAAGTCCTTCTGCCAGCTTGAGTGCCGTCTCTATCGAATCGGTAAGTCTCTTCTGTATTCCGTCTCTTACAGACAGTCGGTCCACAATAATATCAATATTATGCTTCTTATTCTTATCGAGCTTAATCTCATCCGTAAGCTCATACATACTTCCATCTACATTAACGCGCACATACCCGCTCTTCTTGGCCTGCTCAAAAAGCTTTACGTGTTCACCCTTACGTCCTCTTACAACAGGTGCAAGCACCTGAATCTTAGTACGCTCCGGAAGTGCCATTATCTGATCTGCCATCTGGTCAACAGTCTGCTTACGAATCTCACGTCCGCACTTAGGGCAGTGTGGTATTCCTGCGCGTGCATACAGGAGTCTGAAATAATCATATATCTCTGTAACTGTTCCAACCGTAGATCTTGGATTGCGGTTAGTTGACTTCTGGTCTATTGATATTGCCGGTGACAGTCCTTCAATGCTCTCAACATCTGGCTTTTCCATCTGTCCGAGGAACTGTCTTGCATACGAAGACAATGACTCCATATATCTTCTCTGTCCCTCTGCATATATCGTATCAAATGCAAGTGAGCTCTTGCCTGAGCCGCTGAGTCCCGTAAGCACCACAAGCTCATTGCGCGGTATATCCACATCTATATTCTTAAGATTATGCTCGTTAGCTCCTCTTATCTTAATATAAGTCCTGTTCAAATTACCTTTTACAGCCATTACTTTTTGTTATACACCTTTCTAATATACCTGAATGTTTCCTTTTCTCCCTTGTCCTTAAGCATATTAAGCAGAAGCTCAATATCCTTTGCCGTATCAGGATGAAGCCTGCGTGACTTCTCACGATAATAATAGTCCAGCGAATCCGCATCGGTATATGATGCCCCATTATAAATCTTGGAAGCCGCCACTCTGTCACAGAACATCTCCACAACATATTTCTTCGGCATCGGAACCGGCTCTACCTGACGCGTTGTCAGGTTATAATCCGTCCAATATTCAAAATGATGCGGATTACGCCCCTTGTGATGTATCCACGCAACCGAATATCCGATTGCTTCCCTCTCCGCTTCATTAGGACTTCTTGTCCCCTGATAATATCTGGCACCGGTCATAAATTCCACCGGTGAATACTTAGACAGGTCATGCCTTAACCCCTGCCAGAATATTCCTGCCTTGAAACAATGCAGCATCACCTTGTGCCTGTGTCTTGTTATTGTACGAAGATGTCCGAAGAACTTCTTCGCAGTAATCTTATACCTGTCCATTAATATGTTTCCTTACCTCAATCATCTGGTCTCTGAGCTGTGCTGCCTCCTCAAAATTAAGCTCTGCTGCAGCCCTGTGCATATTCTTCTCTATCTGTCTTGCGACCTTCTCAAGCTCCCTGCGGCTCATCGATTCATAATCCTTCTCAAGGTTCATTGTATCCTTAGGCTCAGCCGCCCTGCTTATGCTGATAAGGTCTCTTACCGCCTTCTGTATGGTCTTAGGCGTTATGTTATGTTCCTCATTATACTTCTGCTGTATTGCGCGTCTTCTCTCAGTCTCGTCTATAGCCTGTCTCATCGAATCAGTAATCGTATCGGCATACATTATTACATGTCCTTCAGAATTACGCGCTGCACGTCCTATAGTCTGTATAAGTGATGTCTCTGTTCTCAAGAAGCCTTCCTTATCGGCATCAAGTATCGCAACAAGCGTAATCTCAGGTATATCAAGTCCTTCTCTCAGAAGATTGATTCCGACAAGCACATCAAATACATCAAGTCTCATGTCACGTATAATCTTGGTTCTCTCAAGTGCATCTATATCTGAATGAAGATATCTTACACGTATTCCGACCTCCTTCAGATACTTGGTAAGATCCTCTGCCATATTCTTGGTAAGTGTGGTAACCAGAACCTTATGCTTATTCTTTGTCTCTTTATTAATCTCTGTTATAAGATCATCAATCTGCCCTTCCACAGGTCTTACCGATATCTCCGGATCCAGAAGTCCCGTAGGTCTTATAATCTGTTCCGCTCTGAGCAGTTCATGGTCTGCCTCGTACTGTGCCGGTGTTGCCGACACAAAAAGCATCTGGTCTATCTTACTCTCAAACTCCTGAAAATTAAGTGGTCTGTTATCCTTTGCTGACGGAAGCCTGAATCCATAATCAACCAGCGTTGTCTTACGTGACTGGTCACCTGCATACATTCCTCTTATCTGCGGCACCGTAATATGTGACTCATCTATTATTATAAGAAAATCCTTAGGAAAATAATCCATCAGTGTATATGGCGGCATTCCCGGTGCAAGTCCCGTAAGATGTCTCGAGTAATTCTCTATTCCTGAGCAGAACCCTGTCTCCTGGAGCATCTCTATGTCAAAATTCGTGCGTTCCTCTATACGTTGCGCCTCGATCAGCTTATCTTCGCTCTTAAAATACTTAATACGCTCCTCTAATTCCGCCTTAATTCCTGCTATGGCAGCCTCCATCTTCTCCTTCTCAACAATATAATGTGAGTTGGGAAATATTGCGACATGTTCAAGAACTGACTTAATCTCTCCGGTAAGCGTATCCACTTCTGTAATTCTGTCTACCTCATCACCGAAGAATTCCACACGTACCGCATCACCGCTCGAAGCTGACGGATATATCTCAACGACATCTCCATGCACCCTGAACGTACCACGCTTAAAATCCATCTCATTGCGCACATACTGCATGTCCACAAGCTTGCGTATAACATCATCTCTGTCAGCTTCCATCCCGGGTCTTAAGGATACAACCATATTACGATAATCGATAGGCGCACCAAGTCCGTATATACACGACACAGATGAAACTATAATAACATCATTGCGCTCTGACAAAGCTGCTGTTGCCGAATGTCTCAGCTTATCAATCTCATCATTGATAGATGAATCCTTGGCTATATAGGTATCACTTGAAGGGACATACGCCTCCGGCTGATAATAATCATAATAGGAGACAAAGTACTCAACTGCATTCTCCGGAAAGAACTCCTTCATCTCCCCGTACAGCTGTGCGGCAAGCGTCTTATTATGAGAAATAATAAGCGTCGGCTTCTGAAGCTTCTGTATTATATTCGCCATTGTAAATGTCTTACCTGAGCCTGTTACGCCAACAAGTGTCTGAAACTGATTACCTTCCGTAAAACCTGCAACAAGCCTGTCTATTGCCTGCGGCTGGTCACCTGTAGGCTGATATTCACTGTGAAGTCTGAATTCCATAATAATCCCCATTCCTGCGTGTGAAAAATCTTATTTTTCACACTAACGTCCTCATACAAACATATTTCCCGATAATTCATTATATCATTCTATGTTCAAAATGTACAGAAAAATCGAATAGTTGTTCTATTGCGTTATTCCTGAATTTTATAAAAAATGGCGTGCCTCAATGAATTTTCATTTATGGCACACCATTCTCATCTTATTATTTTATTACCCGGTTAAATAAAAGTTATCTTTCGGATTTCCTGTTCTTACTGCTGTATGTAATTCCTAATAATACTGCAGCACTTACGGCAATCAGTGCCATAAGAATTACTACCGGAGCCCTGTCACCTGTCTGTGTCAAAGATACATTTTCTCCTGTCTGTACCACGTCAGAAGCAGCTTCCTTATAAGCTATTGCAAACGGACTGAGCTCTGAAACTTCCACACTAAGTCCATCTGATATCACATACGGATCCATTACATCGAGCACTCCTGATTTAAGCAGATGCAGCACCTTGAATGTATATGTCTGTGCATCTGTCCCCTCAGGATATGCAAATGTCACAGTAATATTTCCATCGAATGTAAGTGGATTCCCTGCGGCATCTACAAGCTCTACTTCGTAATATACAAACTGCATATTTCCCAAATCCATATTCTGATTTGCTACAGCCTGTCTTATTCTGTCTGCCTCACTCTGTCCCGCAGTCTTTGGTATTGCGCGCAAATATACATTACCGGAATTAACTGCGATACCTGCGGCATTCTTAATTACTGTTCCATTCTTTACTGATACTGTTGCATTAATGCCCGATACATTAAGGCTTCCCGATGCTGCAGTTGAAGCAGCTGCATTGTCTGCCTTTGCTGAATCATCTGCACCATTATTGTCGTCACTGTTTCCTGTTGTGTCTGAAGCTGTCTGTGCTGTCGTTGTCGGCTGTGGCTTCGTTGCTGCCTGCGCCGTTGTTGTAGGCTGTGGCTTCGTTGCTGCCTGCGCCGTTGTTGTAGGCTGTGGCTTCGTTGTCGCCTGCGCTGTCGTTGTCGGCTGTGGCTTCGTTGTATCCTGCTTATCCAGTGCTTTATATGATCTTACATCCATTGTACCTCTTACTTCCGGCACAACTGCGCTATATACAACGCGGTTACTTATTACAGTTGAAACCCCTCCAGCCGGTGAATAAGTAGTTCCACCAAGCTTCGTAAGCTTGCTTAAGTCATCCGCCGAGGCAGTATATGTAATGGCATTGCCATCCTCAACAACCGATATATACACATACCCGGAATCAACCGATATGCTTCCGGAAGATGCGCCCTGTGATATACCGTTAAGCTTATATGTATCTGTACTGCCATTTGCATCGATTACCCTTAACTTTGCAATCTTATCTCCGCTATTGTATGTGTTCAATATATATGTCACACCATCTGACACAGCTACCGCGTTAGATACCGAATATGCTGAAGTATCCGACATAATATTATGCCATTTTCCATTTTCCAATACTGCTGCATTAGCAGAGCCGTTAGAAAAGCTGAAATTGCCATATGCAACAGCAGGTACGCCATTATAATCAAATATCTCCGGAGAATTAATGCTGTTTACATCAATTGCTTCTCCGGTTTCTGTAAGCCTGCCGTCAATGAGTTTATACAGCTTTGCTGACTTTCCATTATTATCAATCAGTGCATATAATGAACCGCCAGCAACTCCCAATGCCGGTGCATTAGCTGTATATCCTTCAATTACATCTACCTGCTGCCATACGCCATTATTATACTTTTTAAGTATTGTCCGCCCCTGTCCTGATGAATAATCCGCAATGAGTACATATGAAGTTCCATCATACGCAGCTATTGAGGTTTTTATACCTGATGAACCCGATGCACACTCACCAAGATTTTTCCAGTCAGATCCATCATATTTTAATATATTTGCCGAACGTATATCTTCCGCAAGTATATAAATATCATTGCCATCTGCCACAGCCTTTGCAGCTGATGCAGTAATTGATGAGAACGGACTCGTGCCATCACGGTCTGTCACAGGACTCCATAGCTTGAGAGCGCTATAGTCCGCAAACTGTATATTAAAACTTACTGAATCGTCTGTCTGTGCAGTAACATTTATCTTTATTCCTGAATTACGCCCATCCGAATAACAGATAGCATCATCCGTTATCTTCTTATTCATATCAAGACTGCCTATCTCCTGACGTGTTGCATTGTATGACGCAAGTCCCACCTGTGCATTCTCAACAATACCGTCAGAGGCAGTTATACTTGTATCTCCCGGTCTGAATACATATATATAATCTTTTCCCTGAAGATTTCCCTCATCCTTAAGTGAAGGATTGACTCTGTAAACTATAAGTCCATCTCCCGGTGCACCTCGGTCAAGTGACTTCTTATCACTTGGTGAACCTGCTTTGCGATATTCAACAACAAAGTACTCTGAGGCTGACATAGGCGTATAGAACTTCAGTGCCTGAACTTTATCCGCATCATTGTATGCAGCTGCAGCATCATATAATACATACGAATTATCAGCTGCCGGCTTCTCATTAACAGTAGTCCATCCGATTGCCTCTCTTGTGACAGCAAGCGGCCAAGGTCTCTGACCCGGCACACCCATCGGGTCCCATATGCCTACAGGATTCTCACCACTGCCCGCATACTGGTAAGATGACCGGTAATAATCAGGTATTCCAAATGTATGTATATACTCATGTGCTGCCGTGTGGATATCAAACATTCCGGTTGGAAGTGCCGCACTTGTCCTATTCTCTATCACATTGTATGCACCTATCTTCCTGCCTGCGAAGCTTGACGTATTACCGCCTGTTGAGGAATGTGGTGTAAACTGATTCTGTGATGTTACAGATGGTATAATCATAAAATTATCTATTATACCATCATTATTAAGATCCAGCTGCGCGCCATCATAAGACGGATATGCTTCATCCAGCTTCCGGGCTATCTCATCAATCATAAGTGCCTCACCCGTTGCACCTTTATAATTATCAACAGTATTATCCATCTCTATGTATGTCACAGTGCCGTCATCATTAGTCTGTGGAAATACAGAGTCAACCTGATGCCTGCCTCCCGATATATCATAAAAATATTCTTTAAAAGAACCTTTCCAGAACTTGTCATTCTGTCCGTTGAATGTTCTCTGAAAATACTCCCAATATGTTCTTGGAGCACCTTCTATCGCACTTGTATACGCCTTATTATATCCGCTGACAGAATAATCCGATGTGTCTCCCGCGAACTTCACAACAACCACCACATTAGCAGCTTTTACAACAGGCTGGGCAGCGTCAACTTTTCTGATTGTTCCTGATATGTTATCAGGTAATACTATCATTCCCACTGCCAGCGAAACCGCTGCAACCATGCCTGTTACTTTCTTTATAAAACTGCAGCTTTTAGTTCTTGTTTTTCCATATGTTTTTTTCTTCATACGCAATTCCTCTCTCATATTTATCTATCTTATTGACATGAATCTGTCATTAAGCATCATTGCTTCCGTACTAACGTGTTATATCACCTTTTATAACTTCAATTGCCTTCTGCAGCTGGTTATCCTTAGAGGCATCATATTCTGTAAGATTATTGAATTCATCTGACAATTCTTCCACAATATCAGGTGTAACACCATGTCCATGGATATCCTGTCCTTTCGGTGTAAAATACTTAGCCATCGTGTATTTTATTGCACTTCCGTCAGACATTCTTCTTATAGTCTGGACAATTCCCTTGCCAAATGTCTGAGTACCGATAATTGTCCCTGCTCCGTAATCCTGCACTGCTCCGGCAAATATCTCAGATGCGCTTGCGCTCTCACCATTAACAAGCACTGCAAGAGGAACATCTATCACATCAGGATTGCTTCCGTTATATTCCTGACGATTGCCGTATTTGTCCTCAGTATATACTATAAGCCCATCCGGAAGGATCTCATCAAGCATATCAACAACAACATTCAGCAGTCCACCCGGATTAGAACGGATATCAATTACAAGCCCTTTCATGCCAAGTGTCTCAAGCTGCGCATATGCTTCCTTAAACTGTTGTGCCGTAACCTTATCAAATTCACTTATCGTAATCAGTCCCACTGAATCATCCAGCATCTCATACGCAACAGTCTTTATCTCTACCTTGCGTCTTGTTACCGTAAGTTCCGCAATATCATCGGAACCATCCCGCCTGATTCCGATATTAACAGTTGTTCCCTCGTCACCTTTAATCTTGGCTACAACTGAATTCAGATCCTGATCTGCTACCGATTCACCATTAACAGTAACTATAACATCATTCTTGCGCATTCCCGCCTCTTTGCCGGGTGCTCCATCATATGGCTCCACAACAAGTATTGTACCATCATCATTCTTACGCACAACGACACCTATTCCGTAATACGCACCATTACTGCTCTCCTGTATCTTAGCATATTCGTCTGCAGTATAGTAGACTGTATACTTATCTCCATACGCATTAACATATGCCTTGTAAATATTATCAAGGACTTTACTGTCATCTATATCATCAAAATAAAAATCCTTAAGCGTCTGGTCTATAAGATTGAGCTTCTGCTCAGCCTCTGTTCCAATACCTGTGTTCCCATCATATGTCTCACTCTGGATATAAATACTTCCGTCAGTATCAGGTCTTATATATCCTTTCTTAACCGCTGCCGCAATGACAACGGCACATATTGCAAGCATTGTAAATGAACCGATAAGTAATCCCTGTATAACACCGCTTCTGTGGCGTTCCTTCTGTATTACGTTTTTTTCATTTACATTGTTATCATTATCAAAATTATCCATTACTGCCTCACTTCAAAATATAAAATTACCTATATGGCTTTATCCAAAGTATGACATAGGGTTGACATATTTGCCGTTAAGTCTTACACCAAAGTGCAGATGAACGCCGGTTGAATTACCTGTAGTTCCCATGAGTGCTATTGTATCACCTTTCTTAACTTTGGTTCCCTCAGATACAAGCAGCTTTGAACAGTGCATATAGACCGTCATAAGTCCGTTGCCATGATTAATCCATATCCAGTTGCCCGCTGAACTGCTGTATGTTGCAAGAGTTACCGTGCCATCATATGCTGCATATATCGGATCTCCCGACACACCTCTTGTCTTGGCTCCTATATCCACGCCATGATGCGGTGATGACCTGTCCTCCATATCTCCGTAAGGAGAGGTAATTCTTGTCGAAGGTGTCGGCCACTTGAACTTACCGCCATCGTATGTAGGAACCGTCACTGCAGGTGTTGTTCCATTCTTTTTGGCTTCCTCTGCCTTACGTCTCGCTTCTTCCTCCTGACGCTTTATCTCAGCCTCCATTGCAAGAATGGCAGCTTCCTGTTCCTTCTTGTCTTTTTCAAGCTGTGCCTGATATGCTTTGGCATCTGCGGATTTGTTGTCAAGTTTCTGAAGTTCATTCACCTTGGTGCTCTGTATGAGTGCAAGTGCCTGCTTCTGTCCTTCTACTTCTACCTGCATCTGTTCAAGTGACGTAAGATCTGCTTCAAGAAGCTCTTTAGTCTCTGCAATCTGCTGTTCCGTAGCTGCATATTGATCAAGCATCTGCCTGTCATACTCTGTAATCTTGTTAATATATTCTGCCTTATTAAGAAGATCTGACATATCCTGTGCAGTTATCAGCATGTTAATGTATGATGAATCGGTTCCATTCTCATACATATATTTTATGCGGAGCTTCATAGATTCATACTGTTCCTGTGACTGCTGCTGTACAGTCTCAAGCATCTCCTGTGCCTGTGTTATCTCATTTTTCTTATCTTCTATCTGTATTCCCAGAGAATTAATATCTCCGTCTATTGAAGCAAGATTACTGTCAAGTTCCTTAATGTAGCTCTCAATATTTTTTTTATCCTTATTAAGCTGGCTTAACTGATTCTGAACATCCTGCAGCTTCTTCTCTATAGCAGCCTTGGCATCATTGGCATTAGACAGGTCCTGCTTGGTGTCCGCAAGTGCCGGTCTGTAAGACGTCAGTGAAAGGACTGACACCAATATCACAGCTGTAACCTTCTTCACAACAGATTGCATTCTCCCTTTATGCAGTCTTTTTTTCATTGTTCCCTCCATTATATACACAAAGGGGCTCCTACAACTGCGAATCTATTGTAAAAGCCCCTCTCCTTCTATGATTTCAATGATTATACGTTAGTATGCTTACGGAGTGCAAGTATACTTCCAAGGAAACCTATTCCGATTCCGACCCCCAGTGTTACAGGTGTAAGTACCCTGAATATGCTTGATGCCGGAAGAAATGCAAGAATATTATTAAGTATTGAGAACTTGGCCAGCACATAATTAATAATATTCGCATACATGTATCTTATTATAATAAGCGGAATAATTGAACCAATCATACCGATAACTACACCTTCAACAACGAATGGTGCGTTAACAAACATATCAGTTGCTCCAATCAGCTTCATAATTGATATCTCATCCTTACGTACAGTAACACCGATAACTACAGTATTCATAATAAGGAAAATAGATACTGCAAGAAGTATTACGATGATTGCCACAGATGCATATCCTACAAGTATTGCCACATTAGAAAGACTGCTTGCCATAACATCCGAACGGTTAACCTGTCTTATACCATCCATATTCTCAAGATATGTTACAAGCGTAGGCTGCATTGATGCATCATTAAGATATACCGAGTAAGAATCTGAAGATGCCAGAGGATTGTCATCCTTGAAGCCTTCCGCCAGATCCTGATATTGTCCAAAATAATCTTTGCTGAATGTACTCCATGCTTCTTCGGCAGATGTATAGTGAATACTTGCGACCTCAACCCTGCTTTCTATATTCTTGCCTATATCTGACTTCTGCTGGTCTGACAGGCCTTCATCGAAGAATACGGTAACACATACTGAATTCTCCGCCTTCTTTACCATGTACTGGAAATTGGTAACAATCGAATAAAAAACTCCAAAAAGGAACAGACACGCAGTCATTGTTGCTATTGAGGCCAGTGAGAACATCTTATTACGATAGATATTCTTGAAGCCCTGTTTTATATTGTAACCTAAAGATCTAATCTTCATAGAAATAACCACCCTTTTCTACATCACTGATAATCTTGCCGTTATTCATGGTAATAGTACGCTTCTTCATAGCCTGTACAATCTCCATGTTATGAGTAACAACAAGTACTGTCGTGCCTCGCTTGTTAATCTCATCGAGGATCTTCATAATCTCCCATGAATTCTCCGGGTCAAGGTTACCTGTAGGCTCATCACACAGAAGAATTGACGGTTCATTAACAAGTGCTCTCGCAATGGCTACTCTCTGCTGCTCACCACCTGAAAGCTCGTTAGGGAACGACTTATACTTATCAAGCAGACCTACCATTGAAAGCATGGCAAGAACACGTCCTCTTATAATTCTTGAAGGAGCCTCTACCACCTTCATTGCAAATGCAATATTATCATACACATTACGGTCAGGCAGGAGACGGAAATCCTGGAACACAACGCCTATGTCACGTCGAAGTGAGGGAAGTCTCTTTCTTGTAATCTTATTAAGATACTTTTTGTTAACATATATCTTACCGGATGTTGCATCCAGTTCCTTAAGAAGCAGCTTGATAAGTGTAGACTTACCGGAACCGCTGTTACCGACTACAAATACAAACTCGCCCTTCTCAATCCTTAAATCTATTCCATTAAGTGCCGGTGTACCCGACGTATATTCCTTTGTTACATTTTCAAGTATAATCATGTTCTATGTGTTCCTTTCTAGAATGAATCCCTGTTCTCCACATACTTCATGTATTTTACTACCATAAGCGCTATCTTGAATGTAATCGCATCGTCAAACTTGCGCAAATCAAGACCTGTGCTCTTCTGAAGCTTATCCAGACGATACACAAGCGTATTACGGTGAATATAAAGCTGTCTTGATGTCTCCGATACATTGAGGCTGTTCTCAAAGAACTTGTTAATTGTTGATAATGTCTCTTCGTCAAAATCATCCGGCGATTTGCCACCGAAAATCTCCCTGATGAACATCTGGCACAGTGGAATCGGCAGCTGATATATAAGCCGGCCTATTCCGAGTCTGCTGTATGCCACAACACTCTTGTCACTGTAGAATATCTTACCCACATCAAGTGCCATCTGGGCTTCCTTGTACGATCTTGACACTTCCCTGATATCATTAATAACAGTTCCGTATGCAATCTTTGCAGCACTCATTGCCTCTGTACTTAACATATCTATTATCATATATGCCGTCTTATCAAGGTCATCAAGCGTATCCGTACTCTTAACTTCCTTAACAAGAATAATATTCTTTTCATCAACAGCTGTTATAAAATCATGAGTCTTAGGTGCAAAAAGTGTTCTTACAATCTCAAGAGCGTTGGTGTCCTTCTCATTCTTTGTCTCAATTATATATACAACACGCTTAACTTCCGTATCAATATGAAGCTTCTTAGCTCTTGTATATATATCAACACGAAGAAGATTATCAAGCAGAAGATTCTTAATAAAATTATCCTTATCAAACCTCTCCTTATATGCTACTATAAGGCTCTGAACCTGAAATGCTGCCATCTTGCCTATCATATATACATCATCTGTCGTGCCGCGTGCAAGCAGAACAAGTTCCGTATGCTGGTCATCATTAACCTTAAAGAACTGGTATCCCTGAATAACCTGGCTCTCAGCAGGCGAAGTTATAAATGAAAGAACTGCTTTCTCACACTCCTCCGTATCCGGAAATGTTGTTGCTACAACCTTGCCATCCGTATCAATAAGGCAGAGATCTATTCTTGTAATAGACTTCAGACCATCTATCGTATTCTGTAAAATCTGATTTGAAACCATCTTACTCCCGTTATCCTTTCTAAAGTCTGTATATTATAACAATAATTCGACATATTATACCAAACCATATATGAGGTATTATAACTCAATCGGTGCAAAAAAAAAAGAGGAAATGCTTATTTCTAAACATTTCCTCAAATTTTCACATTTATGTAGTTAGTGACAGGAACCAATCACATCTGATGTATGTGATTAGTGGCAGATAACCTGCTCTGTCTCCTTATCAAATATATGAAGCTTTGAAAGGTCAATTGCGAACTTAACTGTATCACCAGGACGTGCTGTTGTACGAGGATTAACCTTAGCTGTACATGTTACATCATCAAGGTCAAAGTGAAGGTTAACTTCTGCGCCAAGAAGCTCATATACCTTAATTGTAGCTTCAATAATGCTGTCAGGTGATGATGTAAGGAAAAGTTCCTCATCATGAATATCCTCTGGACGGATACCTGCAACAACTGTCTTACCAACATATCCCTGCTCGATAAGCTTCTTACCCTTTGCTTCAGGAAGCTTGATTGAGAAGTTAGCGCCAAGCTCAAGTGTAACTGTGCCTGCATTCTCAACAACCTTAGCATCAAGAAGGTTCATCTGAGGTGATCCGATGAATCCAGCAACGAAGAGGTTCTGTGGTGTATTGTAAAGAGCCTGTGGTGTATCTACCTGCTGTATGATACCATCCTTAAGAACTACAATTCTTGTACCAAGTGTCATAGCCTCTGTCTGGTCATGTGTAACGTAGATAATTGTACACTTTAACTTCTGGTGAAGCTTAGAAATCTCGACACGCATCTGAACTCTCAGCTTTGCATCAAGGTTTGAAAGTGGCTCATCCATAAGGAATACCTTTGGCTTACGAACGATAGCACGACCCATGGCAACACGCTGACGCTGACCACCTGAAAGAGCCTTTGGCTTACGATCAAGAAGATGCTCAAGGTCAAGAATCTTAGCTGCTTCATGTACAGCCTTATCAATATCAGCCTTAGCTACCTTACGGAGCTTAAGTGCAAATCCCATGTTATCATATACTGTCATATGTGGATACAGAGCGTAGTTCTGGAATACCATAGCGATATCTCTGTTCATAGGCTCTACATCATTAACGAGCTTGTCGTCAATCCAAAGCTCACCTGAGCTGATTTCCTCGAGACCGGCAATCATACGAAGTGTTGTTGACTTACCGCATCCTGAAGGACCAACGAAGATGATGAACTCCTGGTCAGCGATTTCAAGGTTAAAATCTTTAACTGCAACAAATCCGTTAGGATATACTTTGCAGACATTCTTAAGTGATAAACTTGCCATTTTCCAAATTCCTCCTAAATTCTTGCGTCTTAACAACTGCATCTATAATACATTATCATCAAAATAATTGCCATATGGTAATTTACCAAAAATGACGCTCAAATTTAGTCAATTTGCCTATACATGTACCTTCACTGTGAATTTTTCACAAAACTCCCGCCAACTGCTTCTCTCACATCAATTACCATAACAAATGCATCTTCATCAGTTTCCCACACTACTTTTTTCATGGCCGGCACCTGTTTTCTTGCCACAGCACACAAGATTACAGATTTTTTGTTCCCTGAATAAATTCCTTCCCCATAAAGATACGTTTCTCCGCATTCCAGCCGGATTATGATTTTTTTGGCAATTTGTTCATATTTGTTTTGCAAGCATCCTTATATATCTGATATTATTCTTATTATAATAAAGATAATTCTCTTTTAACCATATATATATGATTTCCATAT